>Ga0224501_10001396_pt1 | contig 18735 bp, 20 predicted proteins | sample SF_Oct11_sed_USG_4_FD_169105 | JGI IMG/M metagenome (GOLD analysis project Ga0224501, IMG submission 169105) | Sediment microbial communities from San Francisco Bay, California, United States - SF_Oct11_sed_USGS_8_1 | ecosystem: Environmental > Aquatic > Marine > Sediment | place: USA...
TGCAAAAGCCACACAGAATCTTCGCAAGCACGGTATCCCCTTCGAACGAGCAGCCATGATCTTCAAGGATGCAGCCGCCCTTTCGCACTTTGACGAAGGCCACAGTGAATATGAAGAGCGCTGGATTACGATGGGAATGGATGTCACAGGAGTTTTACTGGTCGCTTGCCATACGTTTCAGGAAACAGCCGACAACAGCGCCACTATCAGGCTCATCTCTGCTCGCAAGGCGACGACGAATGAGATGAAGCAATATCGAAAAGGATGACATGAAACCCGAGTACGATTTCTCCAAAGCTGTTCGAGGAAAATTTTTCAAGAAGGGGGTCGCGTTGAATTTGCCCATCTACGTCGATGGCGCGACGCGAAAACGACTTGAACGTCTATCCAAGCGGACTGGCAAACCAGTGGCTGAACTTGTCAACCAGTTACTCAAGAAAGACATCGAGCTGTTGGAAACGCTGTCGTAAGTTCATGGGGCACACACCGGCGCCTTACATTTCTCCCGCCTTTACGCGATGCATCTCCCACAGAATTAATAAAACGCCATACTGGCGTAGGTGACGGTCGAGTTGTATTGATCGGTAATGCCGCGGTCGTAGCGAAGGACTTGGCCTTTTTCGGCCTGGATCAATCGCAGCAGGCTATAGATGGGCGAGAAGCCGGAGATGCGGCGCTGGTCGTTTTCCTTTTGAATGTAGGCAGCGAAACCATCCGGGTTAATCTCTTCGACTTGCTTCAACATCTCCAGGTCCCGCTGCATGGAGCGATGAAACGAAAAATCGGTCGGTGGTGCGCTATCGCCGTAGCGAAGGCCAAGATGCGCCAACTCCCCTGCCGCAATCACACACACGGACTTCTCGGAAGCGGCGCTCGCCTCTCGCAGGGCGTTGAGGAATTGTTCGACTGAGGCTCGAACGGCTCCGTCGTTCAGACTCATCGCAGAGAACGACGACAGCACTGGGACAATCGTGAAGGGCTTGCCCACGATGGTCTGGAGGAACGGCAACTGGAACTCAATCGCATGCTCCGATTGATGAGCAATGTCCTCTTTGAAGTATTCCGGCACCAGTTCCCTTAACCGCGCCAAGATCATCCGATCAGCTTGCACGACCCCTAAGGGTGTCTCAAAATCTTTGTCGGTGACGGCGAAGAGATTCTCCAGGCCCGCATGTGCAGTCCCGATGATGACATAGACATCCGGCTGCTGAGATTCTTGTAGTTCCTTGTATCCCCACGCATAGACCGGCCCTGCTTGCTTGAGGTCATAGGTGGGCAGGACGAGCCCCTTGATCACCTTACCTCGATGCTCGGACGGTTTGAAATCCGGTCCCTCGCCTGAGGTAAAGAATCCATCAAGCTGTTTCTTCAACTTCACGCTATCGGCTTCGTAACTACGCCCTGCAAAGGCAGCCGGTCGCGTTGGCTGCTGTCGATACTCCTCCTGGGCCTGTTGCTGCGCTGCCTCGGTTCTCGGGCCTTCCAAGAATAACTTTTGTTCGAGATCCGCCACCAGCTGTTCCACTTTGCTCGGCAACAGAAACTCGCCGAACCGTTTCAAGTACAGTGCACCGATCTCCTGGATGGAATGCTCTCCATCAAAATGTTGCACGATGAAGAACAAACTGAGCGGAAGGACCAGTTTCTCTTTGCTCAACCCGCTGGGGTCCCAGAGCACGATCAGCTGATCTTCCCCCTGTTGAATGGGTGAAAATTGCAGATTTCGCAGAACGGGATAGTGGGCGGAATCTTTGGCGACGCTGGAGCTCATAGCGTAGGACATTGTAGGGGACGGAGAGCTTACGCCGCAACCGCTTCGATGAACGCTCCTCAATGAGTATCAGGGGGTTGTTCTCGACTTCGTCGAGCGAGCACAATCAGCGCGCCGATTATGAGGAGCGACAGCCACACGGTTGGACGGCCATAGGAAGAGTCGGAGAATTCAATCAGATCCGTCAACCGGCCGATCAAGAGCGACATGCGAGCCATGACCGTATAGCCGAACGCCGCGCCGAAGGAGACCATCAAAAACAGTACGCCGGTTCGAGCCACGACCTTCCCTGCCCCACTGTGTTCAATGGAGAAAAAGAAGTAAAAGAGAACCGACCCAACCCCACATAAAATGATAATCGCGTTGAGATCGCTGGCAGGGTTCAGCAGATTCATCGAAAAGGTGACGCCATCCGATCCCGCGAGCGATAACAATGGTCGAATGGTATCCTCAACTTGTTTCAGGATAAATGAGGAAATCGTTCTTGGAATCGCCAACCCCGAGCCCATTCCGACAATGAAGGCGAACGCGTAGCGTGACATCCAGGCGGCCTTCGGCACATACCGAGCCAGCATGAGCATCCCGATCGCCACGGGAATCAGAAGAGCGATTTCACCGTTCTCCGCGATCGGCTTGATGACCAAGTGGACGATGACGGTATCGTAGGTCTTCACGATCACGTAGCCGACTGAGACACCCACATACAGATGTTCCGCCAGTTTAAAGAGCGGATTGTCTTTGTACAGGAACGAGAAGATGAGGAGGGTCAGCCCGGTCGCGACCCACGCCCCTACGATGGACTCAAACGGTAATTCAGTCACGACTGTCTCACCCTCGTTGTTGCCGCAATGAAAAATAAAACACGTTGCACATGATCACCAGCACAATGATGGCGAGATGCGTGGCCGACTGCGCATCCATCCCGGCCACGGCTTTCCCTTTTTGGCCGATCAGGCTTTCGTATTCCGCCGCGCCGCGGAGGCCACCGATGAGACCATTGATCTGACCGCTCCGCAGTAACGGATACAATCCCGGCGCCATGACTCCCGTGCAGCCACCGCCAAGCTCGAACTTATATTTGTCCTTGCCGAAGACATACCACTCTTCGACCCCTGGTCGTCCGGCGCCCAAGCTGACCATGTAGCCAACATCCTTCAAGTTCCGCACGCCGTCCAACAGCGGCAACTCTTTGGTGGGTCTTCCCCCGTAATCACTTGGAAATGCTGAATAGAGATTCTGTCCCATGTTGATGATCACGGCTTGCCCGCCCGGGCTCCATCCGAGAAAGGCATAGTCTTTCCCGTACTCCTTCCCCATCTCTTTCGCCACCTGCGTCACAAGCTGGTCCGCCATCCCGGTTCCAGACACCCAGAGTGTCATGGTAATCACACGAAGATTTTTCTTAAAGGCATGGCGCAACAGCGCGATGGCTTGTGGATAGAGTTCCGGTTTGGATGCTGGATCAAAATCAATCGACAAGAGGAAGACCGAGCGTTCCGGCAACGACTCAATATGGTCGTAGACGCCGAGCACTTCCGACGAAATCTTGATCGGCAGGCCGACTGGATAGAGCAACGGCAAGAGCGTGCAGAGACCGATCACCAGGAAGATGATCCGCCGATCGATCTTGAGCATGCGCTCAGAAAAACTCATGCCTTTTCCACTTCTCTCTCACCCATAGACTGCGGGTGGCGACGAGCGGGAGCCCAGTCGCGCGCATCGAAAGGCTCCCACAAATTCCTACTCCTTTCCCCCACCCAAGTATGACCGTTCCACGCCAAAAATGATCTTGAACGACAACGCTACCGCACCGAGGCTCACACCGATTAGAATGGCCCGTCGTACGGATGCGTTGAGCACATTCAAAATCCATGAGGACACATCGCCGCTTAGGGGAATCAGGTACTCGCCCAGCGGCACACGCCCCATCATGACAATCACAGCCGCCACCAAGAGCACCGCCGCTTCACGACTTCTGGCCCTAAACGAGCGATAGGCAGCCGAGGCAATGAAGAAGGCCAGGATCGCAAACATCGTCCCTTGCAGCGGCACCATCATGTAGTTATAGACCCAGCCGAAGGCCGTCATGGTGCCTTCGATGCTTTCTTTGCCATCGGCCCACAGCCCAACCGCGATCGTGCCAAGCATGCCGACATACAGCACCAGACTATAGGCCCACCCCGCTTCGTGACGCTTGATCTTGACCGCATGCTGATGGAACAGACTGGTGACGCCCAAGATCAACGCGAATCCACCGATGATCTGCAGCCACTTCGTCGCGGACGTCAGCATCTGCTCCGAAGCCGGATGCGGCACATAGTATTGACCCGCGAACAGAAGCCCGGTGATCAGGGTGATGAGGAGAGGAAGTTGTCGGCGCAGGAAGATCATTTCAGGTCCCTGAAGAGATCAAGTAAGAACTGCGGCCACTGTGCGCCGGTCACGGCTCCGACCGTCGCCAATACCGTTCCAACGGCGATGGCACTCAGGATGACCGCCTTCCCGATATCCTGACCACGGAGCGTCCCAATCTGAACGGGCTCTTTGGAAAGATACGCGCTGGCGGCATAGAGCTCTTCACCGATCAAGGTGTAGTCGCAGGTGGTCACGAAAAACGGTAACTGGTGATCTGAATCAGTCCCCGCGATCTGAATGGCGCCGGTACTCGCGCCGGTTTCCGTCAGCAGCAACGATTCCGCAAAATAAGAGCCCATGAAAAAATTGGCGGCTGGTTTCTTCCTCAGCATAATGCCGTCGACCGCCGCCGTGTAGCTGAACTGATCCGACGTGATAAAAAAGTTCGCGTCTTCCTTGAAGAGATCAGGCTTACCTGCTTCTAAATAGGCCTGCTTGGTAATTTCCTGACAGACCGCCATTGTAATCGGCTCGCGGTGGGGCACGATCAGCTCGGTTTCATACAGCGCGGCGCGTTTCGCAACTTTCCCGAGGATGACCGCAGCGGCAATCGTTGAGGGATCATGCAGGTCGTGCGCCCCAGTCAGATACAGAATCGGCTTCCCCAGTTCGGTGGCACGACCGATCGCTTCATCCACGGCATCAAGACCTGGAATACGGCGCAGGAAGATCTCGTTCCGCTTTGCGTGACTGATCGTGTAGAAGACCAGCCCTCCGAACGAGACCGCGATGATGAGATTATTGAGTTGGTTCCAGTTAAACCAATCCGGCGATGGAGTAGCCACCAAGACCGGGCTGAAGATCCGTTGGTCGTCTTGAACCGTTGCCACGGCCACGGCATACGACGTGCCATCCTTTACCTCGACGTCCTTCCCACTTCTGACCAGGACCTGATGCCACGCCTTGTCCACGTTCCTTGTCCACCAGGCCGTTTTGTCGTCTTTGACATACTTGGTATTCGCAGGGAACTCGGCGACGATGGCGAATGCCGATGGATCAGTCGCAACGGCATCACCGACCAGGACCTGATAACGAACGTCGGGCGCATCGCTTGGCGCAGGAGCCCACTGGACCGTGAGGCTTCCTCCTCCATCATTCGGCGTATCAAAAACCTGCACGTCTTGCGGAGCGCTGATCGATGCTTCAGCTGAGATCTCAGGCGGTAGCCAACACGACACACAGAAGATCACGAATAGCGCAAGCCAGACTGAGCCGCCACATTCACGTTCCACGAAATACACGTCACCCTTCACGCGTCACGCCCCTTCGATCACCTCGATATTCGTCCGCGGAATGACGACTTTCTTGCCATCTGGAAACGTCACTTCCAACACCCGCACCTCGCTCTCGGTAGGAATCGTTCTGAGCTCCGGCGGAAGAGCCGATACTTCACCGATGCGTCCGAACAAGGGATCACGGATGATACGGACCGGATCGCCACAACGAATTCCTTCGTGCTGTGATTGAGCCGCCATCCCTACACCTGGTGCTCCCTGTGGAATGATAATTTCAGGACGAATGACGCCGGCTCTGATCTGCGTGGCACCGGAGATCGACGCATGCCGACCCACATGGGCAGCAAGCAGCTTGAAGGTTTTGGCCGCCATCGGAATCGTCCCGAACCCCTCGGTCAGGATGAGCGTAAACCCCACCTGTTCTGTTCCCGTAATGGCAACGCCCAGGTCATAGCCCAACAAGGCGCGCAGATCTTCATCGTGAATCCCACCGACGACCAGGCCGGCCACACCGACTGCCTTGGCCTGCTTCATCGTCTCGGCTGAAAGAAACGACCCGCCGACCACCACCTTGCCCTTCATCGCGGCATCGAGGTGCCTCGGCGTCAATGGTTCGTCGGGCGCCTTGACTGCCATGACAATTTCACCAGATGTCTCCCCTCCAATGCCGAAGATGCCTTGCACCAAACTGCAGGTCGTTTCAACCACGACACCCTGCTGAGGGATTGTTTCCACAATCGTTCCATCCACATAGGCGAGCAACTGAAGGACTCTTGGAGGTTCGCGTAAGAGAACCTGTCCCGTGATGGACGACACCGATTCGATCATGCCCGCGACCGGCGATCGAATCTCTGTCTTGAACCATGTGATCAGCGGCTTGTTCTCAGCAAGAATCTCATCTCGTTCAATGGACTCGCCTTGTTTCTTGATCAAATAATCCTTGATCTCGCCCGGGGCTACACTGAGCTGATTGGCGAGATTGACTGGAAAGACTTTCCCCGGCAATTCAGCTCTGGCCACCGCCTGATTGGAACGGACTCGGTCACCGACATTGACCAATACCTTCCCCGGCAGGGGCAGCATGCGCCGACGATGGATGACCGTATGATCGGTGACTGTTAAGCCGGGTGTATAGGAATGAGCCATATCTCAGTTTTGAGTTACGTAACCAGAAGTCATCTCAAACTCGCTACCCGTGCTTCGACAAGCTCAGCACGAACGTCAAACCAGACTGATTTCATGAACAGATCCGTTCGCCCTGAGCCAGTCGAAGGGTGAACGGATGATTCCACATGACTTCTAGCAATATAAAACGCACAATCAAAAACCAAGGACTCAACACTAGCCACTCGCCGGTGGGTACAACCCAACGGCCGTGAACCATTTCGCCAGCGCGGCGACACGAGCTTGTTGGTCAGCGGGAAATTGGAGGGGCCGTCCACGGCCGTCCAGGAGGAGTCCGACAACGCCGCCTTGAACATCTCGCGTGACGGCAACACCAGCTCCCGCACCCATATTGACCCCTTTGGCAGGCTGAACATTCATCGTTGCCTGCTTCCCCGACTCTAATGGATAGAGCCGCAACTCCCCGAATTTCAGCTGATCCGTGATGGTCTTTCCCTCGGGCAGCGTGATTTGGTAGTCGGCGCACACAGCGCCTTCTTTTCCCTGGCCAATCGGCGCCACGCAGGTCCCTAGATAGACCATGCAGTCTCGCACGAACACGTCGGTGGCAGCCTTCTCATTGATCGTGGACAGCACCCCGAGATGCGGCATCATAAAGATGCTGTCGACCGACAGCATCGTGCAACCTGTCGGCTCGTAGGCATCGACCATCATCAGCATCGATTGAATTCGGCGCGGAGCATGGGATAGGATCCCACCGCTTCCCACGATCAAATCCAGCTTCACCATATCGATCAACGACTTGCCGGAGGTCTGCTGCTCAAAGACATCGGAGATCGTCCGCTCCTGCTGCACACCTTTCAACCCGGTCGCCAGCGACTTATGATGAATCAAGGCCAGTCGTAAGGCTTCACGTGCAATCGCCTGCTCGATTTGCAGTTCGTCGAGTGTCTGCGGAATGGTCGTCGGCCGGATCATCTTGTTCTTGATGCGATTCCGCAAGGTCTGTTCATCGATCATGAACGGGACCCAGCGCATGATATTGGCCAGCCCTGCCTCAGCCAGCACATTGGACACACTGTAGGACATGCCGAGATTGGCACTGACCGTTCGATTGAATGCGCCGTCGAATACGGAGAAGACGTCCGTCGTTGCTCCCCCGATATCCACGCCGATCAGATTCAAATGCTCCCGCTTGGCGATCGTCTCCATGATCAAACCGACCGCTGCGGGAGTCGGCATAATCGGTGCCCCAGCCATGTCCATGAGTTTCTTGTAGCCTGGCGCCTGCTGCATGACGTGTTCGAGAAACAAGTCGTGAATCTTGTTTCGCGCCGGCGCGAGATTCTCTCGCTCTAGGACCGGCCGAATGTTCTCCGTGACGACCAACGCCGATTTCTCCTCCAGGATCTTTCTCACTTGTGGCTGGGCTTCCCTATTACCCGCATAGATCAGCGGCAATTTGTACGTCACGCCGAACCGTGGCCGTGGCTCTGCCGCCGCGATATATTCGGCCATCTCTACCACGTGGGTGACCGCCCCTCCATCAGTCCCACCCGCCATCAGGATCATGTCCGGCCTCATGGAGCGAATCCGCTCGATCTTTTCATGAGGCAAGCGGCCATCGTTCGCGGCCAATACGTCGATCACGATCGCGCCGGCCCCCAGTGCGGCACGCTGCGCGCTCTCACCCGTCATATTCTGCACGACCCCGGTCACCATCATCTGTAACCCACCGCCGGCGCTGCTGGTCGAGATGTAAATGTCGACACCCGTCTTGTCACCCCGGCAGGGCGTGATGATCGTGTCGCCGTCCAAAATCTTGCGACCAGAAAGCTCTTCGATTTCAGCAATGGCATTCAGCACACCACGCGTCACATCTTCAAATGGCGCTTCTACTGTCGTTGGTGCTTCACCGCGATAGGTCTGGCGATATTGGTCGCCGACTTTCTCGATGAGAATGGCTTTCGTGGTGGTGCTGCCACAATCAGTGGCGACAATGACGTTGAGAGGACGATCAATCTTGGGAGGGGTAGAGGTGGAAGCCGTCATTGAGCCGTTGCTCCCTTTGGAGCAGACTTGGCTTCAATGAGTAGAATAAGACGAGTTACCGTGTCACGACGCTCGAGCAATCGTGCAACCTGCTCAACTTCTTTGACATCGAAGGCGCAATCAATGATCGGTGTGATGAAATGCAGAGCCTGGCTTCCCAGGAAGTTCATCGGCCCCATCGATTCCAAAAACATCGTTGCCGGAGCCGCCATGCCGCGCTTGACGATCGTCTCGGCAATCCGCTCCAGCAACTGCACATCGTCGATGGAGAAGAGTTGATCCTCAGGCTCAACGGCGAACGCATGGCGCAGTCCGGCCCGAACTTTCGCTAGCTTTTCCGCAGCATTTCCCTTGAAGAGTGATCGCATAAGTGTAGGCCAGATAAGGCAAAGCTAGAACGGACCGCATTATATGAAGGGGGTACAGGAGAGTCAATTCAATGGTGGAACCGTGACACCGGTGTTCTCGCATCGCCTTGCAGCTTTGAGGCATTCATGATACTCAAAAGCATGCAATTACAGAAGCCACCTCATACCTCTGATCTTGATCGCAACATCGAGCATGTGATGGCCCGCCATCCGTCTGTGGTCTTGGCTATTCTGTTCGGCTCGATGGCCAAAGATCGCGCGCGCAACGACAGTGACCTCGATATCGCGGTCGCGACGTCCACCCCGCTTACTGCTCAGACTCACCTCGCCATCATCGAAGATCTTGTGCTGGCCGTTGGCCGCCCTGTAGATCTCATAGACCTTGACCGCACTCACAACCCACTGCTTCAGCAGATCCTGACCAAGGGGCGCAGAGTCCTGTGTCACGATCGGACGCGTTACGCCGAACTGCTTCTGCGTATGGTCTACGAAGAAGCGGACCTCATGCCCTATTACCGCCGCATTTTGTCGGAGAGACGACAAGCATGGATCGGGACTTAGTCGAAAGCAAATTGGAATCGCTCCGGCGGTGCGTCGAGCGGATTGCCGATAAGACTCCTTCCTCCGTGGATCAACTTCTTCGAGACCCTGATATACAGGACATCATCGCGCTGAATCTCCAGCGCGCCGTTCAGCTTTCCGTCGATGTCGCCTCACATCTCATCGCCGAGACTGACGCAGTCCCTCCCTCTACCATGGCCGAGAATTTCGAAGTTCTCCAAAAGCTTCAAATCATCAATCCTGCTCTGGCTGAACGTCTAACAAAAGCGGTTGGTTTTAGGAATATCGCCGTCCACAGCTATCACTCGATAAACTGGAATGTCGTCTCAGTAGTGTCCGACAGATTTGAGGGGGCTTGGGCTAAACGCCAGGGCTATCAAGGGGTTCATGAGCATTCACGGTGTTAACGATTTGAATTCCAGATGCGTGATTTGCCAGTCTGCCGGGATTTTCCCGGGAGGCACTGATGCACACTGGCAAACTTGTGTTCGCTCAAGTCATGGAGTGCGCGCCCTGGCATACCTTTCGCCGTCTGGTCATGAAATATCGTGGCGATTTCAACATCCGCACGTTCAGTTGTCTGGACCAATTCCTGTGCATGGCATTCGCGCAGTTGACCTACCGGGAGAGTCTACGCGATATCGACGCGTGTCTACGCGCACAGCCGACCAAGCTCTTTCACCTGGGTTTGCGCGGCAAAGTCAGTCGCAGCGCGCTGGCCGATGCCAACGAGTCCCGCGACTGGCGCATCCACTTCGAGTTCGCCCAAGCCCGTATTCGTATCGCCCGCACTCTGTATGCCAAGGAGCCGCTCAGTGTGGAGCTGAAAGAAACGGTCTATGCGCTGGATGCCACCACCATCGACTTGTGCCTGACACTGTTTCCGTGGGCATCGTTTCGTGCCACCAAAGCAGCTGTCAAACTGCACACCTTGCTCGATTTACGCGGTGCAATTCCCGCGTTTATCCATATCAGCGACGGGAAACTCCACGACGTCAATGTGCTCGACCTGCTGATCCCCGAACCGGGTGCCTTCTATGTGATGGACCGTGGCTACCTCGACTTCGAGCGGTTGTATCGCCTGCATCAGGCTGGCAGCTTCTTCGTCACCCGCGCCAAGTCCAACTTCAAGTGCAAGCGCCTATACTCCCGCCCTGTCGATCGCAGCACCGGATTGCTCTGCGATCAGGACGTCGCGTTGACGGTGTTCTACTCCCAACAAAGCTATCCCGCACGGTTGCGTCGCATACGCTATCGCGATGCCGAGGGCAGAGACCTCGTGTTCTTGCCCAATCATATGACGTTGCCCGCGTTGACGGTGTGTGAGCTGTATCGCCTGCGCTGGCAGGTCGAACTGTTCTTCAAGTGGATCAAGCAGCACTTGCGCATCAAACGTTTCTTCGGCACTTCTGAGAACGCGGTGAAAACGCAAGTATGGATCGCGGTGTCCGTGTACGTGCTCGTCGCCATCATTCGAAAGCGACTGGATCTCCATAGGTCGTTGCACTCAATGCTACAGATCTTGAGCGTCACCCCTTTCGAGAAAGTGTCGCTACTTCAACTGTTTACCGACACCGAACCACCCACCGATCCGTTGATCGATGGTAACCAACTGACTTTGCTATGAATTCTGTCGGACACTAATGAGGTTCACGATAAGCATGATGGTTGAGAGTCGCCACCGTCAAGGAGAATCCCTATAACGAGAAGAGCACGCCTCCTTCTCCAGGAGGCCACAATACATGCTTGTCATGCGGTACGGTGCATAACCGGCAACCATCTTGGTAGAATCACGGTGTGTGTCAGCGCCGGGTACGCCAATCCATAGATATTTTGGTTGGGTAGGGCGTGACTCTCTCCATAGGAAAAGAGGAAACATTGCTATGAGTCGACTCATACGACACATGCCAATCGGTATCTTCCTGCTGACCACCGCCTTCGTCAGTCTGCCCAATTTTGCTCTTCCATCTACATCAGGTCCGATTCAGGGAGAGGTTGTCATTGTGACGGTCGGTATTCCGGGAACAATGGTCATTCGAGATGAGAAGGGGCAGCTCCATATTCTGAAGCTCACGCAGCAAACCCAACTGAGTGCTCAATTTAAGCCGGGAGACAAGGTGCTGGCCTTCACCAGTCCGTATGGCGTGAGCGCAGTTCAACTCCAGAAAGGGACTCCATAACCCAGTGCAACTTCCTTCGGCTCTTCGACGCGGTCGTGTACCTCGCCGTTCCGACACCTCCACACCCGCCTGAATAGAGCGACGAGGTCCTCGTGGAGAGTCCAAGAAATAGGTTTGTGGTGAGTTCGTCGAATCGTGAACGTAACTGCCTGAACTGACACGCCCTTCAACCAACTTAGGGCGAACGGATTACGACAAGTGTTTTGGGGGCAGCACGTTATCACTGCACGAACATGGTTGTCGAGGGTTCCTCGAAGGGCGTATGGTTGCGATTAGGCAAGGTCAAATCTTTGGTGGGGAGTCGATGCGAGTTCTGAAAAGCTGCTGGCACTGGTTCTGGGGGCAGTCCATTTTCAACAAGGTGGCGCTTATCGGGCTGTTTGCCGCATTTGTCCCGTTCGTACTCCCTACGATTGTAGCCTGGTTCAGACCGACAATGATTCATGTCGGAGTGTCCTTCTACACATATGAACGGGGGGTCCAGGCACAGGGCATGAACACGCTCTATTTCTTCGAACGGCGGAATTTAGTGTCCGATTGCAGGATTCGTCGGGAGGAACAATCGGTCCCAAGCGGTCGAGCGAAGGCACCCGACCCGCAGAGCTGGGTGTTGATCAAGTTGTTGCTTGAAAATGTGTCCGATCGCGACATGACGAGTCTTCGGGTCGGTGTACGGTCTCCTGCCATCAATCAGACAACCCTTCTCTTGAGTGCCCCGAGGTTAGTTGCCACCGGAAACAAAGAAGCGCCGCCCGATGTGAAGCCCTTGTATGTCATCTCGATTGAGACGCTGCCCGCAGAGAGCTCGGCGGTCGTCACCTTGAAGACACCGATCGACGACTACCTGCGGGACTTTATCTATGTCAAACGGCGTCCTGTGACCATCCAAGTTCCCTATGTGTCGGCTGACCAATTCAGGCAGTATCCACCGATCGTCTCGCGCACGAATGCGGTCAAAATGTTGAATCGCGAGGGAGTCTTGCGGACTCAGGGCGAGGGTGTCACTGATGAAAAGCTCCTTGTGACGATGGTGTCGTCAGAGGAGTCGGATAGGGAGGAAGCGGAGGCGGAGGCGTCGTATCAAGCCCTTCCAAGAGCAAAGGCTTGTTCAGAGACAGAAGCAGGGGTGTGGTGATTCTCCAATTGGAAAAAACGGAGCGATTCTGACAACAACCCAGCGTGGCTCTCATGGGTTGCGTGATGCGATGTTCTCGGCACGAAGACTGTGTGCGGCGGACTGTCCCGCTAACCACCCTGTCGTCCACGCCCATTGAAAATTGAATCCACCGATGCGTCCATCGCAATCGAGCATCTCCCCGGTCAGATACAATCCCGGAGCCACCTTCGATTCCATAGTGCGATAATTAATTTCATCCAACGGCACGCCGCCGGCTGTGACTTCAGCGAAGTTCCATCCACGGTCGCGTTCAACAGGAAATCGAAACTTGGTGAGTGCGTCAAGTAATCGATTCCGGTCAATCCGCGGGACCTGGGCGATGGTCTTCAGTGGGGCACACGAACAAGACAGACAGAGGGCATGGGCAAATCGTTCTGGGACCAGCAGTGCCAGCGTTCTCGCCAGGGAACGTTTCGGGTGTTCGGTGGCTTGAAGGGTCAACCAAGCCTTTAATTCGTCAGGTGTCCGACTTGGCAGGAAGTTGCCGTAGAGGTCAACTTGTGCCCCCCGATTCGTTGCCAAGGTCCAGAAGCGGCTGGCGTCCATGACTACCGGACCACTAATGCCAAAATGGGTCCAGAGCAGACTCCCGGTGCGTCGATCAGCTTCTCGGCCTTCCACTACGGTCGTCAATTCCACCTCATGCGAGAGGCCTGAGAGCGTTGCATGAAACATGGACTGTTCCAGGACGAGTGGGACCAACGCTGGTGCGGTCGGCGTCACGCGATGGCCGAGGGAACGAACCAGCCGGTATCCGAATCCATCACTTCCCGTTCTTGGTAACGACTGTCCCCCGGTGGCAAGAATAATGCGAACTGTTTGGATTGCGCCATGGTTGTGACGCACTCGATATCCTGACTTTGACGGTGAGATCTCGCACACGCGATGATCCGGACAGATGGTGACCCCAACGTGTCGGGCGCAATCGAGTAGCGCGTTCAGTACCGTACGTGCCTGATCAGTGGTGGGAAACAGTTTGCCGGTTGGCTCACGCTTCAGGTCGACACCTAAGGAGGAAAACCAGGCGATCGTGTGGTGGACTGGGAGCGCGGCCAGAACATTTCGGATGATGTTTCGATTTCCAAAGAAATCCTTTGGCGTGACGACGTCATGAGTGACATTGCAACGCCCGCCGCCTGATACGAGAATCTTAGCTCCTACTTGCTTCGCGCCATCAAGCAGGATCACTCGGCCGGGCGCCTCCTTCTTTGCCAACGTGTCCGCAGCAGCGATGGCTGCCGTCAGTCCTGCCGCGCCGGCTCCCACGACGGCCACGCATACTTCGTCGTAATTCAGGCGTTGGGATTCAGGTAAAAGCTGATTGCCGGATGCCATAGGGGGTCAGTGAACAGGTGATGATATGAGAAACATTAGATAGTTTTAACTGGCTGTTAACACGAAGTTAATGTTGCGATGTTAAATTATTACAGTTCGCTGGTCTTAGCAGGAGGAACTTGATGACCTGTCAAAAATGCAAGGGCTTGATGATTTCAGAACGTCAACCGACGGTATCGTCCAGTACCATCATTCTTCGTTGTCTCAATTGTGGTCTGATCATCGACCCGTTGATCGAGCAGAATCGTAGCAACCATGTGCGGGCGAAGGCTGCTTAGAACACGAGCGGCTTGTCGGTCCGGTGGATCTATCTGCTCGGATGGATTGGACGTCGCGTACGCGGTCAGATCGAAAACTCTGCCCACAAGAAAGTATGGTCCGAAGGTTCTTTCGCTCGCCGCGGCTCGACGTCCACATCCGCCTTGATACACTTTTCCGCGAACGGGGCCGTCGCCATCATATGATCGATGCGCCAGCCTTTATTGGCTGCCAGTGAACTCGGGGCACGGTAGTCCCAGAACGTGTATTGCTGGCGCGTCGGGTACAATCTCACGAACACATCCTGAAATCCCCACGCGGCCGTCTGTTCATACGCCTTGCGGGCTGCTTCATGATAACAAACATGCGTGAGATGCTTCTCTGGACTGTGCACGTCCATTGGTCTGGGAGCGACATTCATATCGCCGCACCAAATGGCCGGCGCCTGGGGAGAAAGATGGGCGTCAAAATAACGGCGTAGTCGGTCATACCAGGCGAGCTTGTACGCATATTTGGGCGAATCGATCTCGAATCCCTGCGGCACATAGGTGTTAACGATCGGAATTCCGTCGATGACAACTCTGAGCAAGCGAGCGTCTTCCGGGTCCCCTCCGTCGTCGAATCCATATGAGACCGTCTCCGGTTTCTTTCGGCTGAGGATCGCCACCCCGTTATAGGATTTCATCCCTCGAAAGGTCGTTTCGTATCCGCTGGGAGTCAGGGCGAGCAATGGAAACTCGCTATCCTGAACTTTGGTTTCTTGGAGGCACAGGACGTCCGGCTGATGTCGATCAAGCCAGTCGAGCACGATCGGTAAGCGCTTACGCAATGAATTGACGTTGAATGTGGCAATTTTCATCTGAAGCTTAGGCTATTGACTCGGCCCATCCTATCAAAAGTGATCAGCGCCAACAAGCGGCGGGTGCCCCTCGCGAGATCAAAACCCACTCGATCGGCAGCTGTTTCAAAACCGATCGGGCATGTGACAAAGAGGGGGAGCCCAACGCAATGAACAATCCGCTGGGGAATGGACTTGCATCGACTCGACAAGACAGGTAACGTTGCGGTGGACTGGTGCCAGTGTGTTGGAACTGCCCTGATACGTATGACGGGCGCTCGGCGCCTGCCTGTTTCCCCGGTTCGCATAGTTGGGGGTGAAAGGATTGTCCCTAGTGTCACGGATTCACAGATGTACGTAAGAGCGGGATGACATTTCAGTCACTGCATGAAGGGAGGACATGAAGATGGAGAGGCGGAAGCTGACGGTTTCGATATCTGCGTGGGCGTGTCTGGTGTTTGGGTCGTTGATGGGGTTCCCTTTCGGAGCAGCGCAAGCGGCGGAGTATACCCTCAAGATTCCTTTCGGTCTTGAAGAGACTGCCGTGGCCATTCCGGCTGACAATCCTCTGACGAAAGAGAAGGTCGAGTTAGGCCGGCTGCTATTTTTTGACAAACGATTGTCGCAGGACAACACCATTGCCTGCGCGAATTGTCATATGGCGAAATTCGCGTTTACGGACGGCAAGCCGGTCTCTACGGGTATCCGAGGCCAGAAGGGCGGTCGCAGTGCGCCGGCATCCTTCAACCGGGTGTTCAGCAGCGCTCAATTTTGGGACGGACGAGCCGCAACGTTGGAAGCTCAGTCGGTCGGTCCGTTTACGAATCCGATCGAGCACGGTTTTGCCAACTACGATGTGATGAATGCGAAGATGATGAAAATCCCAGGCTACCGGAAGCTCTTTAAGCAAGTTTTCGGTGATGACACCATCACAACCGAGAGGGTGGGGATGGCCATCGCCAGTTTCCAACGTACCGTCCTGTCCGGCAACAGCCCGGCAGACCGGTTCGATCAGGGAGGAGAAGCAGGGGCCATTCCGGAGGCCGCTCAGAGGGGCCTCATCCTGTTCAGGGATAAGGGACGCTGCACCAAGTGCCACTCAGGGTTCAATTTTACCGACGAAAAGTTTCACAACCTCGGCATCGGCTGGGACGACAACAAAGTGGATCTCGGTCGTTATATGGTAACCAGCAACGCCGAAGAAATCGGCGCGTTTAAGACCCCGACTTTGAGGGAGATCGCTCGAAGCGCCCCCTATATGCACGACGGACGCTTCAAGACCCTTAAAGAAGTCGTCGATTTCTATAACAAGGGTGGGGTTAAAAATCCTCACCAAGACAATCTCGTTATTCCGCTAGAGCTGACGGATCAAGAAAAGCATGACCTGGTGGAATTTCTCCAAACGCTCAACGGCGAAGGCTGGCAACACGTCGCCGCGCCAAAGTCGTTTCCGAAGTAATTCGGCAAGCGTATCGCGCGAGTCGAAGCGAGGGCCTTCCGTCGACCATCGGTCGAGGAAGGCCCTCTTTCATGTCTCAGCACGGCAAAGAGGGAGTGATGGACTGTGAAAGGTAGCGACGTAGAATAGCTTGTTCGATGCGCGAGCGCCCACGATCCGGAGCCGGGAATCGAAGCACAAGATGCATCTTGCCGGATTCCGGTAATTGAATCGTGATGCGTGGCTCAGGGGAGGGGGCTTCCAACAGATTGGCCTGCTCGAGGAGCTTCATCTGCCGAACCGCTTCGCCCATGAACGGGGCGCATTCGTGCTTGGCCGCTTCCAGAAGGGCCCGTTCTGCTCGTTGCCAATCTTCCTCGCTCTTGATCGGAACGGTTAATGTGTAGAGCCCGTATTCCTGCTGAGGATTCTCTTTGACCAGGGGGTTGGTGAACAACAAGCTGTTCGGGAAAATAGTCACGCGTCCCGTGTACAGATGGGCAGATTGACCAGGGCCGATCTCCAGTAACTTGGTTGCAAAGATATCGTAGTCCAGCACCACGCCGCGGTGGCCCGCGATTTGAATTCGATCACCGACGGTGTAGACTTTTCCGCCGACGCGAAGCGCCGCGCCGCTCCAACACAGGATCAGCTCTTTCGTGGCCAAGACTAACGCGGCGGCCAACGCGACGATCGAGACCGCAAAGGCCTGCAGCTCGTGTGCCCAGATGATCACCAGGCCCAGGAGAAATGCGAAGACGACGGAGTTTCTCGTTGCGACCACCCAACGACGCTTCGATTCCATCGAGAGGGTTGAATTGCTGGCCAACCCACGCACGACGAGCGTTCTGACGATAAGTAGGACCAGCAGCAGGATGAGTGATTTCACACCGTCGAAGGCCACCGAACTGTCGATTGAAAACCATCCGTCTGATGTCACGGTCGTCTCTTATTTCGCAGTCAGCGTGTCGCGGGTTCCCGGAACGCATTCCTCTCGCTTCCATCGCTTGAGGACCTTTTCCTCGGAGAACGTCAACAGATATCGGTAGCAGTACAACGTCGGTTTGGCCCCTCCCTCTGCTCCCTTGCCCATCAAGCTCGTGACTGAATTGGAGGCATCCGTGACGAAGCTGGGATTCCACGTTGTAAGGTCCTGTTCGCTGAGCGCAAACCGATAGGTCCAGAGGCTATCTCCGCCGAGGGCCGGGGTTTTGGCCGTATGGGGCGATCCCAGTCTCTCACGGACGTCCACCTGCGTCAGTTGCCCGACCCCTTTCTTGAGATAGGTATCTCGCCAGGGGCCTCCACAGCCGGAGAAGCTGATTGCCAACGCGATGAGGAGTACACCCGCTTTAATGGAAAACGATTGGTTAAGAGAGCACGAAATCGAGGATCGCATTGTGGGGCATACGCTACACTGGACGACCGGTAAGTGCAACTCTACGAGCCCTTCCGAACAATCCTTCTTCTGCTGGATTGGCCAGTGCGGTGGGAGTCGGGAAGGGTATATCTGGGCAGGCTGGATTTAGCCACGCGTTTTCGGTACGGTACTTCACGAGGTAAAGATGGCTGTTCGACGAATTCTGGGTCTAGTGCTCGCAGGTTTCTGTGCACTGTCTCCGACGGACGGGCTGACATCGGCGACCGAAAGCCGAACAGCGAAACCTGAATCGCCCTCGACGAATTCGCTGAAGCCCGATGTGTCCTCCACATCGGGGAAACCTCTCGGCTCTAATGGTGACAGCAAGAATACCGATAAGATCAAGCCGGTGGCAAACGCGATTGCCCAGACGGCCCACACTGAGTCACCTGCCCATGAACATGTTGGAAAAGATGGCGCACCGATGGTCCTGGTACCGGAAGGTGATTTTATCATGGGCAGCGATAAGGGTGATGAAGATGAAGCACCCACGCATCGTGTCCATGTCAACACATTCTATATCGATAAGTTCGAAGTGACGAACGGGCGCTTTGCCAAGTAT
>Ga0224501_10001397_pt1 | contig 18725 bp, 26 predicted proteins | sample SF_Oct11_sed_USG_4_FD_169105 | JGI IMG/M metagenome (GOLD analysis project Ga0224501, IMG submission 169105) | Sediment microbial communities from San Francisco Bay, California, United States - SF_Oct11_sed_USGS_8_1 | ecosystem: Environmental > Aquatic > Marine > Sediment | place: USA...
GAGCAATCAATCTTGGCGATATGTTTTAGGTGGGTGGGGATCTAGCTATGGTATAGAATTTAAGATTTCCCATGATTCATTATTATTGATTAGCTTGATTTCTTTATCATTATTTTTATGTTCATTTTTTATTGATATTGCAATAGAAAAGAGAGGGTTAGTGCTTAGTTGCTTATTTTTAGTGATTACTGGATTAATTGGCTTAGTTATGACTAATGATATATTTAATTCTTATGTATTTTTAGAATTATCATCGTTAGCCACATATGCCCTTATTACACTTGGAAAAGATAAATATCAATCTCTTAAAGCATCATTTGATTATTTAATTATAGGAACTTTAGGAGCCACATTTTATTTAATTGGTATTGGTATATTATATATTGTTTCTGGTAATTTAAATTTTGATATTGTTTTAAATTATTTCAATTCTAATGCAGATAATACTATTGCTAATTTAGCCGTTACATTTATAGTTCTAGGTCTATTAATAAAAATGGCGGTTATTCCTTTTCATAATTGGTTGATTAATAGCTATAAAAATTCCCCACTTTTTGCAGTATTAATATTTTCAGGTGTTTCAACAAAAGTCATAATTTTTATATTATATAAATATTTTTCATTATTAAGTATGAATAATGTTATACAAAATACAATTATTTCTTCATGTCTAGTTACAATTATATGGGGTGGAATATCCGCCTATAGAGCAAAATGCTTAAGGGAGCTACTTGCATATTCTAGTATTTCACATATTGGATATATTGGTTTGGCATTAGTAGTTTCAAATGGAAATTTTGAAATGGTTAATTATCAGATTTTATATCATTTTGTTTCAAAAGTTTGTCTATTTATATTTGTTGGATATATTGAAAAAAAATATGATGATTCTGCAATTTTCAACCTTAATGGTTTTTTATATAAAGATACAAAATTGACTATAATACTGTATTTTTTACTTGCCAATCTTATTGGTTTGCCATTTTTATTTGGCTTTACTGCAAAATTGATGCTAATGAATTATGTTATTAATTCCTCTAATATTTACAGTGCTTTGCTGTTAATATTCGGTAATTTAATATCTTTAATGTATTGCTTTAAACTTGTTTTTATTACCTTTGATAAGAAAACATAATTAATATTAAATATATAATAATATATACAAAAATCAATCTCCAGAAGAATATAATGAATTTTCAAAAAGCTTTGGAGAAAAAAAGTATTTAAAATTTAGATTTAAAAGTGTTGAGGCGGTAAAAAAATTAGCAGTAGCTTTTCCACGAATTCAGCCACGTTTCACGCATGATTTTTTTAGAGCTAGACCATGTGATGATCAAGGGGTTTGTGCAGATAAGCCTATAGGCAAATCTGGTAATTGTTCTATGATTTTTAACACTTTGCTTAAACTTGACAATTCATCATTAGCTCTTATTGTCGCAGAATTAGAATAACGCTCACATTTCAATCTTTTCATTGCATGTCTGGTATTTCTGTTTAGAAATTCTCTGTAGCTTATTTCTATTGTATCTCCTATACTTTCTTCCAAATCCTCCTCAAGTTCTTCCTTTGTTTCATATTTAATATTCCCTATAGTGTGCCCGTCTCCTTCTTGGTCATATTTTACTGTTTGATTTTCTATTGCTTGGTTACGTTCTTCTATTTCTTTTTCAGTCATTAGTGGATCACTGCGATCTTCTTCTATTACTTTATCTTTAAATGCTTGATAGACCGCATAGTAAAATCATCTTTATTATTGGTGTTGTCATCTCCATTAGTCAGTTCTGTAATGCTTCTAACAACCTCCTCTTGCACTATATGTCGTATGTGCTATCCATTTTGGTACTTTTTTGACTTTTTGTTCCATTTCTTAACCTCTCATTATCTAAAATATCACTCTATTTTAACACCATTCTTAATTCTCCGCTAATATCCTTTAACAAATACTTTTCTTTTGAGTCTCTTTTCAATTCTATGATGCTCTCCAATCCAAATATATTTATAGTTCGGACGTTCTCCGAATAGCTCTAGTTGTTGATATTGCGATACATTTTAATGCCAAAACTTAAAAACTGTCATCAATAATCCTATTATTGCAGTGCAAGATATTGTAGTAGACATTAACCATAATTTTGTTTGTGCATTTTTTAACTCCATATCTTTTGAGATATCTTTTTTAAATGTTTCAAATTCTAAGTTAAGACTATTATTATCAAATCCATGGCTACCACTAGCATAACTCAACCCACTGCTATAGCCACAATCATAACTATTAAAGTTAAAATCGTCCCAATGCATATTAACAATTCATAAATAATATTTTTTTGTCATCTTAGCATATCGCTTGTTGTTCCGCTACCGTTGGGATTTGTCCAATTATTTGCTTATGATCAATCAATTTCACCTGTCCAAAAAGGTAGTCCTTTTGGTGCAGTTTTAAAACAATCAAAATAGCCTTAAAAATGGATCAAAAAGAGTCCCAAAACTATTGTCCCGAAATGGTGTATTTTTGAGATGTAACTAAACACCGACCCAATGTTTAGCAAAAGCGATAAACACTGCGATAATAATACCTATTAATGTTGTTAATGTTCCACTGATAACCCATATTCTATTGCTGAGTTTAACGTTATCAAGTTTATCATTTAGTTTTTCTTGATTAACCATTGTTGATTTTATTATCTCTAAATCCTTTTTAAATGTTTCAAATTTTATATCAACATCTTTTTTGACGCCTTCAACATCTTTTTTGACGCCTTCAACATCTTTTTTGACGCTTTCAACATCTTTTTTGACGCCTTCAACATCTTTTTTGACGCTGTCAATTTTGCTGTCAAGTTTATTAATATCAGATTTTAATTCAATCTTTAAATCTTTAATTTCTTTTAATATTCTATCATCTCGCTTTTCCTCTCTTTCTTTTCTTAATTCCTCTTTAAGTTTATCTACTTCGCTTTGTGGATTGTAATAGTATTGCTTTGGCACATACTGTTCTTGTATGTTTTCTTGTGTTGCTTTGTTGGTTTCCATATATTGTTACCTCATTACAAAAATAAAAACTATTGCTATAAAAAACATTACGCCAGTGATAATGTTTGTTTTCAATTTATCGCTTCTGATTTGTTTTCTTGCCTCCTCCTTTCTAATTTGTAAAAATTTTGATGGCTCTGTGTTTTCATCAAATTCACTTATCCAATAATCATATTTTGACATCATGTAATCTTCAAATTCACTCATGTTATTATTACCTTATTTATTAATTAATTATATTATATCATATTAATTTTAATTTTGCTCTGCGTATGTCTCTTAGTATCTCGCAACAGTGGCTATGAGCGTTGATTATTTCAAAACTCATCATGTTATCTCCTCCTTCATACAACAAATCTTTTAGATTTTTCATGGTGTCATATCTGTACTCACCTTTTAAGATATGCTCAATTTTTTCTACATATGATTGCTCATATTCATCTTGTATCAATGGTAGCTTGTCCGCTACGTATTCGAATATATTAGCTAATTCATTATACAGTTCAGCTCCTATCGAAAAATTTTTCATAAAAAAATAAAATATAAATATAAATTTGTTATTTTATTTCAAGCTAAAGGGTGGTATAATATATACGCTTTGTGTAGCCCAAAATCCGTATAACTACGGTGTAACAACAAGTTCAAATTGTTGTTACTTTCAATTTCAAAAACTTTCGTCTTATTCAATTGATATTTAGATGATATCATGGTATGGTATGGTTGTCAAGTATCATAACTAAAAAAATAATTAAAATGCTGAATAAATTTAAAATAAGTATATTAAGTTTTTTAAAACGCTACAATATATATAGTTCTTTAAAGGTAAGTGTGAATAATAAAATTTACTGCATAACAGAACTACAACCCCACCTAGACACCCTACTAGCCGAAAACCTAATAACAAAAGAAGAAAAAAAATATAAAATAACCGAATTAGGACTAAAAGAACTACTAAAATACGACAATCCACACCGCATCAAACTAAAGATAGAAGAATACAAACAAAATAATAAAGAAATAAATCTATCAGATATCGCTAGAGAGTTACAATTAACTAGGCAAGCAGTGAGTTACATTGTGAAGAAACACAAGATTAAAATCTAATAGGCAAAACAAAAAATCGCCCACCCTTAGAGCGTTAATAATTTAATACTCTAATTATTAATCAAATAATAATTAACAAAATTTTAAGTTGCAAAATCCGGTTATTCGTTTTATTTTGTAAACTGTGAGACATTTCATTAATATGTGTTACTTTATTAGTATCTATAAAATATCATCAAAACAAAGAAAAAATCTGAAATTTTCACAAAAAAAAAATACTTCTAAAATAGTTAAAAAACTACCTAAAAAATAAAAATCAATAAATTAAATAACAATAAAAAAATCCCTAAACATTAAAAAATAAACCAAACCTACCCCACCCCCAACCAACAACCACTATTAGCCACCGTTACAACAGGAAAATTTATTACCCAATACGATAGCTTTTCATATATCATCTAGACTTTTGAAAGATTTTTATGGTATAAAATAAAGAAAAACATTATTGATATTCATGATTACAGAAGAACAAAAAAGGGTATTTGCTTATTTATTAGCGGAAGGCGATACTAGAGCAATGGCATACAAACAACTTAAGCCAAAGGCAATGGATTCAACAGCGAGAGTAAACGGAATAAAACTATCTAAAGATCCACAAATAAAAAGATGGATCATAGACTTTCAAAATAAAAAAGCAATATTGTTAATGCGAAATAAAAGGCAACATCTATACGAACAACAGCAAATAGCAGACGCAAGAGTCGAAGATATGCTTGATGAAAATGGCGATCCCTTGCCATTTGATCAGATCCCAAGACATGTACAGGCATGTATCGACGTTATTTATCAAGAAGTGAAAACAAAAAATAAAATTAAAATAAGCGGTGATGATGCCAAACAAATAGAATTATTCGAGAAGAAGCCCGAATATAGAAGACAAATAAAATTTAATGCATCGATCCCGTTGCAAGCACGTAAAACCCTAGACATGCACTACGGATTAAAAGAAAATGCTACAGAAACTAAAAACAATATACATATACATAGCACCCCAGAAATAGAGTGAACTCCACCATCACCTAAAGGAAATGGCTTCCAAAATTAATTGGTTGGTATCCATGCAGTCTAAAACCTTTGGATTATTTTTATACATACGAGCAATCCGACCGCATGTTAATAGATTTAAATATATCATTTTCAAACTAATTCAGTCGATATATTTATATTTTAATACATTTGAAATATATTTTCAAGAGTACGCCTTATATCCCCGCCCTGAAGGACGAGGTTTTACGGCGGGTTCGATAAAAGATTTAAAATTTATAATAGATGCATTGGAAAATAAAGTATGCGATTTTTTTCTAGAACAAATAAGAGATTATCATAATATATCTTTAGAAATAAAAAATAATATATTATATGATGATGGAAAAAAAACAAAAAATGATTTAAATATATATTCATATTATTTTAGTGCAAAAATTATTGATATTATAACTAGTTTTTATAGTAAATTAGAAAATGATTCTTTTTATTTTAAAGATATAGAAGGTATAAATAATTATGCTAAGCAATAAAACAATATTAGGTTATATCGATAATATATTTAGCCTAACAAAAGAAAGCAAAATAACATTAAATCAAGAAAGACATTACTACCCACCGCCAACTGTTGCTAAATTCATGGCATCTAAAGCAGAAATACGGGGATTATTGGGTGCCATGGGTTCTGGTAAATCTAGCGGTTGCTGTGCTGAATTATTAAGATTAATGAGTATTCAGCCAAAATCACCAGACGGTAAACGCTACAGTAGATGGGTTGTGATTCGTGACACCTACACGAACATAACAAAGACCACCCTAAAAACATGGATGTATTGGGCAGGAGGCAATGGAGAATATCAAGAAGGCAAAAACACATATGTGATAAAAAATAGCGAACTTGATGTTGAGATATACTTTATACCCCTGAATATTGCTAAAGATGAAAACAGACTCAAATCATTTGAAGTAACAGGAGCATGGGTAAACGAAGCAAAGGAAATAAAAGAAGAATTTATAAATATATTAATTGACAGGATAGGAAGGTACAACCCACCGGACATTATAAGCGATAACTCGTATTTAATTATGGATACGAATCCATGTAATATTGACCATTGGTGGTACAGAAGATTCGAACTTCGTGAAAATGTCGGCGAAGATAATTGGGAAATATTTAGACAACCAAGCGGCAGAAGTCCACAAGCGGAAAACTTAAAATATCTAAAAAAAGGATATTATAATAGGATGGAGGAGAATCATACCGAAGAATATTGTAAAATATATGCAGACGGACAATATGGATTTTTAGCAAAAGGAGATCCAGTCTATCCAAAATTCAATTATAATACGCACGTAGAAGATTACTCCCTAGAAGATAAAGACAAAAAATTCTATAGCAATACCTATTCAATGTCGAATGTAATAGTTGGTTGTGATGCAGGATTAACACCAGCATCAGTATATTTAATGAGAGATAGATTAAAGGGTATCTGGATAGTATTCGATGAAATAGTTCTAAAGGATGAAAGTTGCGATGCCATGGGTGAGCAGATGTTAATACGTGAAAAATACCTGCTAGATAAATTTGAATTTTGCAACGAAAGATACTTTTTAGACCCTGCAGGAAATCAAAGAAAAGATACAGATGCCAATACAGTGTTAAGATTATATCGTGCAAAAGGATTGAAAGCTTACCTTGCAGGGAGTAGTAATGCACTTGCTAAAAGAAGAGAGGGACTAAGACATTTAATCGATAACGGAAAACTTAAAGTGCTAAGAAATTGTAGAAAAACTATAGAAGGATTGTCTGGAGGATATCATTACAAAGAGCCAAATCATTACAATGAAGACAACACTAAAGTAGTAAAAAATGAATACTCGCACGTAATAGAAGCATTAGAATATGCAATATTAGGTGCTAGATTGTTCGAAGAACACATCTTGTATCACAAAAAAGACAATAGAGAATTTGATAGAATCATGCAGTCCCTTGCTGGTCGAGTTGATTAGCTTGTTGTTGTTCGTTTTCTTTGATCTGATCTCGCTCTTCTTTAGAATTTTTTAGTGATGGATTTATATGTGAATTTTCTACAATTGAATCTCCTAATCTCTCCATGGTGAAGCCTGCGGACAGTGTACCTTGGTAACATTCATTGATTGTCATCATTTTTATCAAATCCCAAAAAATTTCTGTATCATCGGTAGAATAACTGGTACTAATATACCCATCACAATTAAAGTAAATATTAAATTTCTAATTGCCCTAATGTCGCCTTTTACATCCTTAATATCTTCTTTTAAATCTTTTTTGACTTCATCTACTTTTTTATCTAATTTTTCTATCTTTTCATTTAGATTTTTATCTAATTTTTCTAGCTTTTCGTCTAAATTTTTAATAGATTGATTAATATTTACTTCTCTTTTATCTGCGACTTTTGTTAATTCGTAATTATCTAATTCTTTTCTAACAGTGAATACAATATATTGCTGTTGCTCTTCAGAAAATAGCTGTCTGTTTATTTGCGTCATAATTTCAAAATCCAAAATAATGTTTGATGATTGGTATTAATATAGAAGTTCCAACGCCAATTAGTATCCAATTTCTAATTTTTACAGATGAAAACTCAATTGCATTTAATATTTTATCTTCTTGTCTATCTGCAATATCTTTTCTTTCATATTTATCAGCATTAATATTAAATCTTTTATCAACAATAAAATTTATTTGCTCTTCTAAATCTTTATTAATTATTTTTTCTTCCACATTAAACCTCTTCTTTAAAATTCTTCAATCCACTAAATATTAATTGTCTCAAGAAAGAAGAAAATAATCCAATTGATTTATTCTGTTTATAAATAACATTTAGTTCTTCAATTTCTTCTTCAGTAAATCTAACTGACTTTTGTATATTTATCCTATCATCATCTAATTTAGGTTTTCTTGTTCTCTTTTCTAATTTTTGATTTATATCATCTTTATTAAAAGAAAAATTATTTAAATTTGACATTATAATAATTTATTACATATTATATAAATGTATTATAACATAAAACAGATTTAAATACAACACAATAATTTATTTTAATGTAAAATAATCTACTATAACTTGTAATTGTTTATCTAGTTTATTATATGAATATCTAAATAATGGATTTAATTTAATAATTTCTTTTATACTTTTTTGTTTTATAAATATATTTTGAAATGCACTAGATTTTTTTATCTCAAATATTTTATTTATTTTTAAATCATCAAAAATTTTTATCACATTATTATAATCATCTTTTTTATCTGTTTTATTGATTATTATAACAATATTACTATTATATTTTTCAACAATTTTTACTGTATTTAAACAACCTTGTATATCTAAAATACTAGGTATTGTAGGTATTATTATATAATTTGACTGCTCTAATGCGTTAATAATCCTGTTATCAATATACCCTCCAAAATCAAATAATATATTATTGTTATAATTTTGTATTTTCTCCTTTGGCTTTAATATTTTCAAGCAATCATTATCAATAACCGTTGATAGCATACTATCCTCCTCATTCGTAACCACCGGAAACCCCAACCTAAAATGCAATTCAGCACATATACTTGTTTTGCCAACTCCGCCTTTGGTACTCCATATAGTTATTTTTTTATATGTCATTATATATCTGCAAATAATCCTTTGTACTGATTGCTATCCAAACTTGTATATATTGCTGTATTAGCTATATCTTTGTGCCCCAAATATTCTTGTATTACTCTAATATTAACATTTTTATTTACCAAATAGTATCCACATCCATGCCTTAACATATGCGGTGATATTTTTTTATCAAAATTAGCTAATTTTGTACATATATTTATGAGTCTTGCAATGGTATTTCTATGCATTTGTGTTTTCTGTTCAGATAAAAACAACCATGGTAAATTGCTGTCTCGTTCTCGCAAATATCTTTTTAACAATCTCAATTCCTTGCCCTCTATATTATGGATTCCGCTCTTTCCATTTTTCATACGGTTAATTTTTATCCTTGCCTCTGATAATATTATGTCATCTAGAGTTAGATTAATTAATTCACTTTCACGTAATCCATGTGAATATAACATCATGATTATTAATTCATTCCTTATCGGGTATCTTGTATTTTTTGTAGCTTTTATTAGCTCTTGATACTCAGATAATGTTATAAATTTTACTTGTTTATTTTTTACAGTGTGCAAAATACTGTCTGACATACCTAAATTTACGCATCAAAACTCCATAAAAACATGATAACATATTACTAAACAATGTGCAAATTGCTTATTTTGCACACCCTAGAAACAGAAGCGATTAATTACAACAATTATCTTTCAATTCACTTACAGCTTCATTATAGTACTTACCATAACTAATCCTGAAACAACTTTCTTTTATTTTATCAAAATCTTTTCTAAATTTATCAATTTTAGTTTTTAATTTATCAAATTCTTGCTTGTCTTCATGTAAAGCAAACTCAGTACTGTATTCTCTAATTAAAGGCAATAGCTTCTTTATTTTCATTTTAGCTGAATTGCTCTTTTGGCTTTTAATCATTAGTTCAAGTTGCTTGCAAAGAATAATAGCTTCTTTTAAAGAGACTATAGCTATTGTATATAGTTTACTACTGTTCATAGTCACACCAATTAATAATAAAAGAGAACTATAGCAAGGTTTTTTAGAAGAGTCTAGGTGTTGGATGGTTTCAAGCGAAAGAATAATGATATTAGGCTAACAATTCTCATTTTTACCTACACAATATTGAGATTTTATACGATTATTTTCATCATATGTATAACAATCTTTTCCATTGACACCACATTTACTTTGAATTTGATTGATAATAGTAGTATCTCCAGCTCTACAATCTTTAATATTATGCTTCAAGCAAAACTCAAAAGTTTCTTTATCTTTTTGAGTTAAAGCATTGGCACTAAAACAAAACAACATCAGCAATAAAAACAAGTATTTCATATTAGCAATTCTCATTTTTACCTACACAATATTGAGATTTTATACGATTATTTTCATCATATGTATAACAATCTTTTCCATTGACACCACATTTACTTTGAATTTGATTGATAATAGTAGTATCTCCACCTTTATAAGCAGTGAACTACCACCACTTAGCTCGCGCTTGAAGTAGTGGCTTCTCAATTTCTTGAGAACTTTTTCTGCGAACTTCCAACTAATGTCAGAATATTTAGCAGACTAACCCTGTCGTACCGACAGTTTTTATATTTATAGCTGCGTTTAGATCTCTATTTATAATAAGATTGCAAGCAGCATTTATGCATTTATATATTTTATCAGATAATTTTAGGTTGTTATTTTTTGTTCCACATTCAGAGCATAGCTTGCTACTAGCAAACCATTTATTTATTACACCATAATATTTACCCCTATCCTCTAATTTATATTTGAGAAATTCTCTAAACATACCAAATCCATTATCGTGTATTGATTTACCAAAATTTAGACATCGACTCATGTGCTGTAAGTTAATGTCTTCTACGATTACTCCGTCATATTTATTTGCAACACGACAACTTAGCTTATGTAAAAAATCATTTCTCAAATTACGAATTTTATTATGAAAACTTGCAAGTTTAACTCTGATTTTACTACGATTATTACTTCCTTTTTTCTTTCTATGTAATGACTGATTTAGTTTTGATAATTTTATTTCATTATTACGATAGTAACGAGGATAATTGGCTATCTCATCCTCGTTGCTTTTAAATAAATCAGTCATTGAATAATCTAATCCAACAATTTTATCTGGATTGGGTATTATCTTTTCAATTTTTCGTATACCTTCCACAATAATACTAATAAAATATTTTCCAGTCTTATCTCTAGATACCGTTGCACTTTTAATTTTTTCATCATCTTTTATTTGTCTATGTTGTATAAAATTTATAAATCCTATTTTAGGTATTTTGATTAATTTACTCTCTATTCTAATAGTTCCATTTTGATTATTGGTTGTGTAGCTTTCTTTTGTATCTTTTTTGCTTTTGAATTTTGGAAAGCCACTTATTTTTCTAAAAAATCCTTTATATGCTTTTTGTAAATTTATGCGTGCATTAGCAAATGCCAAGCTATCAGATTCCTTAAGCCATTCATAATCTTTTTTTAAAATTGATGGCTGTAAAAATTGGGTTTTCTTTGTTTCTTCATATGTCTTTTTGCAAAAAGACAATATTTGATTCCAAACAAATCTAGTAGAGCCAAAAGTTTTATTTAACAAAATAATTTGTTGTTCATTGGGCGATAGTCTAAATTTATATGCCTTATTGTATTTATTGATATCTTTTTTCATACAACTCTTTGGTTTTGAATATATGATTTCAATACCTCTAATGGAGTTCCTCTTACTGTAATAAGACAAAATGACCTAGACCAAAAATATTCTTTCCATAGCTTTTTGCGAATAATTGGAAATTCCTTCTTTATTAGACGACTAGAAGCACTTTTATATGCATTTATAAATTTACTTATTTCTGAATTTGGGTGTGCGGATAATAAGCAATGAATATGATCATAATCATGCTCATATTCATTCAATGATATATTGTATTTTGGTGATATATAATCAAAAATATCTTTTAATCTTGAGCTAATAAAATTATCAATAATCTTTTTTCTATATTTTATACACATTATCAAATGATAATGTAATTTGAACACTGAATGATTATTGGATTGCAAATACACTTGTATTATATGGATATACTTTATATAACACTTATTATATTGTATTTTATTTATTAACGCAATTCATCTCCCACTTATTTTTTAATAAAAAATTGAAGTGGGAGATTTCTTGCTGAGTTTGTTAAAATCATAATTCCTATTATCAGTACTAGTATTCCCGTGATTAAAATCTAAATTAAAATTATTATTATCAAATCCATGGCTACTACTAGCATAGCTCAACCCACTACTATAGCCATAATCATAGCTACCAACATTATAACTATTAAAGTTAAAATCGTCCCAATACATATTAACAATTCATAAATAATATTTTCTCATCTTAACATATCACTTGTTGTTCCGCTACTGTTGGGATCAAACGCCAACCCAATGTTTAGCGAAAGCAGTAAACACTGCAATAATAATACCTATTAATGTTGTTAATGTTCCACCGATAACCCAATTTCTAGTACGAAGCACTCCAGTTTCTATTTTGATCTCTACTTTTTCTATTTTTAGCTCTAGTTCAGTTTTGACGCTGGCAATTTCTGTTTTTAGTTCGTTAATAGCATTAAATATCCTATCATCTCTAGTCTGAGCTTCTAGTTTTCTATTTTTTTCTTCAGATTCCTTTAATTTATCCCTTAATCTATCCTCCTCAGTATAATAACTATGACTACTATACTGCTGTTTTGGCACATACTGTTCTTGTATGTTTTCTTGTGTTGCTCTGTTAGTTTCCATATATTATTACCTCATTTATTTTTTAATTATATCACAATTTCCTACTCAATTGATATTTAGATGATATCATGTTATAAAACCTCTTTTATTTTTTTTGCGATTCTTTCTATAACTTTAACACTTACACTATTACCAGCTTGCTTATATAGATGACTGTTAGCCATATCTGTTGGTAACTTAAAGTTTTTAGGAAATCCTTGAAATAAAAAACACTCGCGGGGTGTTAATTTTCTTATTTTATATTCTTGATCTAGTACAAGAGGTACATTGTGTCCACCAGTTCCCATGTTGGCAGTTAATGCTGGACAGACATTATTTTTGTTTTCTCGAACATATATCCTTCTCAATTGATATATTGTATTTTTATTTTTCATATTATTTTTCAGCATATTAAAATATTTAGGGTATTTTTCCTCTGTGTAATAAAAGGTATTGTTCACATCTTTTTCTAATATTGAATGGATATTTTTATTTAAAGTTATTTCTTGCGGGAAAGTAAATTTTTCATACTGCAGAATATCTCTAAACGCTACTATATAAATTCTTTCTCTATTCTGGGGCGTGTTACCATGTTCTTTTGAATTTAATATACTATGCTTGATATGATATCCAATACTTTCTAGTAAGGATTTTATCGTTTTAAAAGTTTTTCCTTTATCATGACTAAGTAGATTTTTAACATTTTCAAGAAAGATGACATTTGGCTTGTTATTTAATTCTTTCAAGAGTCTTATGATATGAAAAAAAACATTCCCTCTACTATCTTCAAAACCTTTTCTGTGTCCAGCTATTGAAAATGCTTGGCATGGAAAACCTGCAACTAAAATATCTATATCATTAAGTTTTGAACCATTTAATGACGCAATATCACAATGGTATATGTTGTGCGAGAAGTTAGACTTTAGAGTTTTTACGGCATTGCTATCTATTTCATTTGACCATAAAACATTAAAGCCAGCATTTTTAAAGCCAAGCTCAACACCTCCAACGCCAGAGAAAAGACCACCTATATTCATTATAACCTTCAAAATGTTACTTATTAGTAACATTATATAATATCTGCTTTTAATTTACTATATACATACTTAATTACATTCCAACTATTTTACTTTATGCAGGAAATAATAAGAAAAAACATAAAGAAGATTAGAGAATCAAAGAAAATTTCTCAAGAGAAAATGTCTTTAATAACTGGATTTGAAAGAAGCTATATATCTCAAATTGAAAATGGACATAAAAATATAGGAATTGAAAACTTATATAAAATAGCTAGCTCATTAAATGTCGCTGTTATAGATTTTTTTATTGAAAAGGAGGAGATACCCTTTCAAGATTTTTCTTTTCAATATGACGATAAGGAATTGAAAATTAAGGGTCAATGTTTTGAGAAAAAAAATGTAAATATCCTAAAAAATATATATATAGTTTGGCAAACATATTCTAATCTTTTGAAAATTTCTGGTGATAGACAATCCAATGTTCCCTCTGTGCTTAGTGAGGGTATTATATCTTATTTGTATAGAAATATTAGAGTTCACTCTATAAAAGGGAAGGGGGCGGATAGCTTAAAAACATCTATGGATAATTTCAATATTCATACTAAAAAGAGGATACAAGTTAAGTCTACATGTATACAGAATGATTGCACCTCATTCGGACCTAAAACAGATTATGATGAATTATTATTTATAGATTTTTACGATGAGAAAATAAGGGTTTTTAATTTATCTGATCACATCGAAATTTTGAAAAGTACGGTTTTAAATAAGAAGAAAAACGAGACCTTCTTAATGCAACAACAAGCTGGTAGAAGACCTAGATTATCTTTAAAAAAAGATGTTATTGTAATATACAAAATTAAGTCTGTAGTTGAATTCTATATGTCGGAAATAGACACTTTAGATTTTTTAGAATAATCTCATTATTTAGGCTGGTGAATAAATTTTAAATTATCCAATGATATCCACTCTCTTTATCTTGGAAAAATACCCAAAAATCCAAAAACACTAAAAAATTCCAAATACAGTACCAAAATTAGCAATATTTTATTAAAATATTAATAATATATTTTTTAGATATGAGTTTCCCAAGATATCTGGCCAAGAAACAAACCGTTTTTCAAAAAATATCTGCATTCGTTAAAAAATTTAAAGGCATAGGTGGAGAACTCTAATAGGAATATTATTCTATATCTGGGATATGTTTTTAATATATAATTAATTCATGCTAACAGGTAAATTTTACTGGATATATATTTTTCTCTATATCTTTTAAAAGGCTTTTCAATATATCAAAACCACTTTTGTGCTATTGTATGCTAGCATAATTAAACAAACCACCGTAACATATGATGAAATCATAACACCATATCAAAATAACTCACGGAAACAAAAATTCAAAGACTCTTTTGAAAATTTCATAAATTTGATATTATTGATAATATTATTGATAAATATAACATGCCATGCAACAATATAATAAAATAATAGATTTAATTGAAACATTAAGAATATTACTAGAAAATGATAAAACATCAATCGAAACTCTAGACATTATTGAGTGTTATTTAAGGTCGTTATCTTTAAAATTTGTTAGTAAATCAAGCGATTATCCATATGAAGCTCCATGTGATTTTCCATTTCCAGAAAATGGCACAACTTTAACACTTGATATAGTTCTAGCAAATATAGAACTATTAATAGGTCTAGTGCCGAATTCATCAGAAGAAAAAGCACTACTAAAAGAAGAATATAAAAAATTATTAGATAGTAATAAAGATTTATCCATTTTTCTTGCTACAGAATTCGAAGATGATGGTGTCGATAAAAAAAATGAATTAATAGCAATATTAAAAAACTTAAGAAGTAAAACTGACCCATTAGTATCAGAATATCCTGAGACATCCTTATTGTCTAGGAAATTTTGCTCTATAAAAGAGAGATACAAAACACCACAATGCCAAGTACCACAATACAATTACTGGAAAGATATAATTCTGTTATTAGAAGTGTTAGAGGTTCATTATAGAAAAACAATAGAAAATTTACCATCAAGATATCACCTTGATAGATATGGGCATTACTTCTTACCTTATATAGCTAAATACCATAGATTTCTATTTTTGACAGATGGCGAGCTAAATTTAAGATATTTTTGTGCAAATAAATATAAGACAGAAAAGCCACTTGGAGTTGTCGGTGAATGTATATATGCTGATGGCTTTATGCAAACACCCTTAGAATTCTTGGTACATGATTGCAATCATGCCAGAAGAGAACACGCCTATATAAAACAATTATTAAGATGTCGTGGAAAACCTACAGATGATTTAGGTATATTACATGATGAATTTCAGAGCAATACTGAAAAATTAATAGCACTTACCACAATTAGAGGGAAAAATGACATCAAAGAAACTCAGACAAAAAAAATGATCTTAGTAATATTATTTGAATTTCTACATGAATTAGCATTAACCCCAACAGAAGAACATTGGGTAGAAATGTTGGAATTCAAAGGTGGAATAAGTAAATCTCCATTTGAAATAATGAGTGAAGATGCAGAGATAGATTATGAAGATGAAGTTCTAAAGAGAAGAATGGAAAATGCAAATATTAAAAATGGATTATCATGTATAAAAGAAGGAGTCAAGTTCTATGTTCATTATTTCAGTGATACTGGACCTGATATTGCAGAAGCCACACTTAATAAATTATTAAAACAATATTATACATTAGAGAGAAGTAAAGAGCTACCAGAGCCAGAATATATGACGCCTGATGTAATATACGAAGCAATGAAGAGGATTTCAGAAGCATTAGGCGTTGAAATAGGAGGCTATATAAGCCGCGAAGATTTAATAGAAAGACTTGAAAATCAAGAGAAGCCTTATTTACCATCATTCTCTGATTTGAAACCTGGTTTATTGGATCATGCCAATAGCCATTGTCTAGCAGCCAGCAAAAAATTACCCTTAGGTGTATTTTAAAGACGCCAACTTTAATTGTATGGATAAAAAGACTATATTATTTTTATTATTAATATAGTTTATGACAAATGCTTGTTTTGACCATCCATTTTAACAACACTATCTGGTTCGAGAGCATTTGGCACAGAAAATAGGGTAGCTAATAAATTTCTTATTTCACTACTCTCTGAGTCTGCCAGATGTGATGCAGATTTCATTTTTTCTCTTATTAATTGCTGTTCTTCAGGATTTTGCTCAATTGCAAGTATTCTGGAATACATTTCTTCATATTGTGCAGCACCAATACATGTATCTCTATTGCCCAACTTATACCAACATAATGATAAATCATGTTCACTTAAATCTACTGTACTATGACCATCGAAACTAAATGTATATAATCCTCTTGCTATACAATTTTTAAAACTAGATAGCCTAATAGATAATCCTTGGTTATGATAAAAATAAAAAGAATAACTACATCGAGAAAAAATATCATTTGCTTGCTCTGGTGTAATATCAAAATAAATTTCTAAATTTGTTTTAATTTTATCTTTGTTTGCATCGTGCAATAAACATAATTGTTTTTTAGCATCAGTTTCTTCAAGCCTTATCCCGCCTATTAAGCCCAATATGTATTCGCTACTTTCGTAGTATTCTCCTAATATCCATGCAAGAAACTCAGGTGTTGTAGCTGTGGTTGCTGTATTTCCTGCAACAATCACCTTCCTTTCATAGCATTCTTGATTTCTTAAATATCTAGCAAATCCTAATACCTCTTCAATACCTTTTAATTTTTTTATCATACCAAAACATATAACTCCATTGTTGTAGGTAGTGAATTTATCTTCATCATGTATTTTTGGCATCGGAACTGTGCTAGGTATCTGGATAATTGATATTTTTTCTTTTTTTATTCTATAGTACCCTACAAGCGTTTTAACCTCTAATTGAGTATGCACAACAATGTGTTCTGCATTTTCATAGCATAATCTATGGTATTCTAAGGCATTTTTATAACGATCTTCTTTATTTGAATGATCAAATCGTAATACCTCTATTGGATCACAGATATATATAGCTTTTTGTTTTTTTAATGATAAAATATCTTTCTCTAACAACAGGCAACCAGTACCTATTCTTTTACCTTTTAATGTAGGGTATATAATATGCACTACACCTATAGTATTTTCTTTTGATCTTTTATGCATATCATCGATTTCATCTCTTGATGTAACTAAAAATATTTCTACAATATCCATATTACTCAAAGAACTTTTTAATTGATCGAAGAGAAATTGAGCATAGTCGAAATCACCAGTATATTTTTCATGTGTTGGTGCAATTACTATATATAGGTTCATTAATCAGTATCAAATGTTACTTTATAGGATCTTATAGTATTATTGGTTTACGATCAACCACAACTCAATGATTATAGAGCTGTTACCAAGTCAACTCTTTAGATTACACTGTACTAGTATTGTCAAATACCAAAAAAACCTTTATATCATCGGTAAAATAACTAGCACTGATTGATTGATTGATGTTTTACCTCCCTTTTATCTCTTTTTGCTGAATCACGAATAATTGACACACGTGACCCCCACCCCGCCCTGAAGGACGAGGTTTTACGGCGTGTTGGATAACAATATTAAACTAACAATCTTCGCCATGTTTTTTACATTCTTGTGAAATAATTGTTTTATTATCTTTTTGCTCTACAGTCGAACAAGTCTTCTCACCTTTCTCGCATGGACTATGAAAATCATTATGATTAACCACATTCTCACCAGGTACATGTTGAATTACTTTACAATTCTTAATGTTATTGTCTTCACAATACTTTAAAAACTCTTCGGCTGTCATTCCGTTTGCAGTAAAGCAAAAGAATAACAATATTAAACTAGCAATTCTCATCCTTTGATTTACAAACAATTTCATTAGGTCTGTCTTTGTTATCATAGCCTATACAAGTCTTCTCACCCTTCTCACATGGACTATGAAAATCATTAACCACCTCGCCAGATACATGCTGAGAATGGTCTTCATTCACAATGCACTTTAAATTATGCTCTCTACAATAATCTAAAAACTCTTTTGTTGTCATTCCATTTGCAGTAAAACAAAAGAATAACAATATTAAACTAACAATTTTCATCCTTTGATTTACA
>Ga0224501_10001398_pt1 | contig 18723 bp, 19 predicted proteins | sample SF_Oct11_sed_USG_4_FD_169105 | JGI IMG/M metagenome (GOLD analysis project Ga0224501, IMG submission 169105) | Sediment microbial communities from San Francisco Bay, California, United States - SF_Oct11_sed_USGS_8_1 | ecosystem: Environmental > Aquatic > Marine > Sediment | place: USA...
CATACATGATCCACACGGAGCTTGGAGAAAGCTTCATCTACGCAGTAGACGCAAGAGAAAAGAAAAGAATTGGAGAAGACCACGTTCTTAAGGACAGGGACGTGATCTCGATCATAAGCGCTAAGAAAAGAGCTTAGCATTCTTATTGACCGAAACGTCTCTTACGTCTTTGAAAGGTTCTAGCAGCCCTCAAAAGGTCTATGAGACGGAAATCAGGCCAGTAGATGTCTAGAAAGCACAGTTCGCTGTAGGCGGACTGCCACAACAAAAAGCCTCTTAATCCTTCTTCACCTGAAGCTCTAATAATTAGGTCCGAGTCTTGCTTAGGCATGTGGGATGTGTAGAGGAACGGCTCGAATGTATGTCCATCAACCTTTTCGCGATTTAGTTCGCGATTTCTGTTCTTCGGCCATAAGCGAAAGCACGTACGTATACTATTCACGCGCGCACCAATCATGTCTCGAAGATTGTGCAGAATCTGATCGGGTCTCTCTTAACATCCATGTTCAGCTGCCAATTCGTTAAGGCAGCAAATAGTAATATGAAGCAAATAAGTAAGACAAGTAGGGTTAACAAAATGCAGCGTGCAAGAATTCTCAAAGAACAAATAAAAGTAAAGGAAACTCTGTTTCTAGCACTACATCTGGATACAGAGAACACAAACTTTCCTCCCCTAAGCGATGGAGAAGACCAAATGGGCATACTTGGAGTAACCCTTCCACAAGCTGAAAAAATGCCCAGTTTACTATTATCCTCGGTTATGATAGGCGACAGTAACACTATCAGTGCACGTTTTATAGCTAAATGCCTAAAAATCGCTTTGGCGTCTATGCTCGTCAAAACAATAAGCAAGCGAGAGCTTGACCCATTTTCGTCAAGCTATTTGAGAAAAGGGAGTAATGAAAGTAAATGAGTCTGCGAAATTTTTTGGCTGAGATGCACAGAAAAGGGGAAATTTTGGAGGTTAAAGAGGAGGTTTCGCCTCGCTTTGAAATATCGTCTATCTTGAAGGAGTTTGACGGCGGCCCAATTCTCTACTTCGATGCCGTCAAAAGGTATGACACAAAAATAGTGGCTGGGGCCTGCGGGACACGGCAACGCCTCTGTTGGGCTCTTGGCGTTGATACTGAAAACCTATATCAAAGACTAATTAGCGCTTGGCAAACCCCTACTCAACCAAAAAGGGTGAGAGACGGACCAGTCAGCGAGGTGGTTGAGAAAGCCAGATTATCCGAAATTCCCATTCTAACCCATTTTGAACGCGATGCTGGACGATACATAACTTCAGCGATTTTGAGTGCTCGTAGCCTGGACGGAGAAATTGAAAATGTATCAATTCACCGTCTGCAAGTACTAGATAATCGGCATTTGGCCATCAGACTTGTACCCCGTCACCTCTTCAAACTATGGCAAATGGCAAAAGAGTACAAGCAGGACCTAGATGTGGCCATAAGCATCGGCACACATCCGGCTGTAATGCTGGCTGCCTCGTCCCCTATTTCCCTCGGCGTGAGCGAGTTCGACGTGGCAAACACGCTGTTGAGCAACAGACTGCGGTTAATAAAATGTGAAAACGTGAACGCTTACGCTCCGGCGGACGCGGAAATAGTGTTGGAAGGTAGAATCTCAACTGAGAAGGAAGTTGTTGAGGGCCCATTTGTCGACGCAACAGGAACTTACGATGTCCAGCAGAAACAACCAGTAATCGAACTGATCAACATGATGTACCGCCGAGACCACGTATATCAGGCGCTGTTGCCTTCAGGAAGCGAGCACAAATTGTTGATGGGGTTGCCCCGCGAAGCGGCAATTTGGGAATCAGTCTCTAAAGTCGTTCCTTCGGTCAAGGCCATAAACTTCTCGATAGGTGGGTGTAGTTGGCTCCACGCAATCATATCCATTGATAAATTGGTTGACGGAGATGCCAAAAACGCATTGTTGGCGGCCTTCAGTGCTCACCCTAGCCTAAAGCATGCAGTAGTGGTCGACACCGACATAGATGTCTTCAAACTGAATGAGGTGGAATGGGCAATCGCCACAAGGTTCCAAGCTGGCGAAGACCTGCTCGTGATTCCAAAAGCTAGGGGTTCAACGCTTGACCCATCAGCCAACCAAGAAACTGGACTGACCACAAAACTCGGTCTAGACGCGACTCGTCCCTTAACTAAACCCAAAGTAAAATTTGAGCCGGCAAAGATTCCTTCAAGCAAGAGAGCAACCAAGATTATTCATGCACTTAGGAAGAGCCCTTTAAATGAAACAGTCGTGAGGGGTCTTTAAGCGCCTCTTCGAGGGCGATTTCAGTTTAAACTTAGGGACTTCTATTCATTCTTATTCAATATTTCTCTTGCTTTTCTTTCGGCTTCCATTTCCAGCTTTTTCTGAAGGCTTTATATTTCTATCAGTAGAAATAACAAATGAAGAGGGTTTGAACCCATTCAAAAGGTGATATTGTGATGTTTGAAAAGTATGTCGATCAACATAAAGAGAATATTTACAGTAAAATATGTGAATACTTGTTAAGAAAAACTCCAGAAGGCCATTACAAGATAGTTAGGGCATATACAGATAGAAAAGGAAAGTATGTGCGCCCTTCCCTTTTACTACTATGGGCAGAGTTACGCGCGGCTAAACTTGAAGATGCTATCTTGCCTGCTGCAGCCATGCAGACCTCCGAGGACTGGATACTAATTCATGATGATTGGGAAGACAGTAATGAACTGCGTAGGGGAGAGCCAACAGCTCATATGCTCTATGGAGATCGCTATGCAATAAACGCAGGAGACGCGTTACATATGATAATGTGGAGAATGGTACATGATGCCTCTGAGAGTCTAGGTACGTCCATAGGTGCTAGGTTTTTTAGCAAATTTTATGATATGCTATTGGTAACTGCGGAAGGCCAGTATCTAGACATGCACCTCACACATGACGTAAAGGACATAACAAAATTCACGCTTGGGGATTATTATAAATCGATCAGTGCTAGATCTGGCTATTATTCTGTGTATGGACCAATGCAACTAGGTATGATAATTGCGGGCAAGGAAGAGAAAGACGTTGAACAAATAAAAGAGTACGGGGAATTGATAGGGAAAGCATTCCAGATGAAAGATGATATACTTGACTGTACTTCGACAGAAGAAGCTTTGGGGAAAACTATAGGAAATGACGTGATGAATGGTGCTAAGACAGCTATTCTATGGCATTTTGTGCAAAATGCGAAGCCTTCAGACTTGGAAAACGTTAGGGAAATATACATGAAAGACAGAAAGGAAAAAACAAAAGAAGAAGCAAAGGAAGTTATTGAGATTTTTAAAAGATATGGGAGTTTTGCTTATGCTGAATCAGAAGTTGACAGATTGGCAAAAGAAGCGTTGGAAAAATTTGAGGAAATTTCTCGAGACATTCCGGAGTCTGCTTTGAAAGAGACCGCTAGGGATGCAATAAGTAGGTTGACTTCGAGGTATAAATGATAGAATGCATGCAATCAATCTTTCCTATTTTCGAATCCTTAACGTACTTGCAGACAATTCCATCATTTGATCTTTTAATTCCTTCACAAGCACGCGGCTTATGGTTCCAGTAACTCTGTCTCCAATGCACACGGCGCTTCGCACTCCAATGACATCAACTCCCAAATTGCACAATGTTCTTATATCTTGCTTCTTGATTTGGCCTGCAAGAGCGGCTTTCAGGCCTAGATTGTGAGAGGTTGCGACGAAATCACGAAGTTGCGAGTTGCTTAGATGGTCAAAGAGCCTTTTGCCATCTTTGATAGCAGTGTCTAACATTGCGAAATCTGCCTTCGCTTCAGCCGCAACTTTTGGAATTTTCATTGGCGCAATGGCTCCAACTCTGTATGCATCAGCGTATCCAGCGGCAACAACCTGCTTCTCTGGATCGCATCCTTTTACAGATTTCACAATCTTCTTCATTAAGAAGATGGCTCTAACCACGCTTTTTGGTCCGAGTAGGCCAACCTTAACTATGTCTGCTCCAGATTGTGCGGCACCAAATGCAGCTAAAGAACAGGTTCCAGGAAGGTCTGGAACGTCGCCAATAGTGGCGCTGACTTTTCCAGTACTTGGAACCAGTGCTCTGATTTCTTTAATGACCCAAGGAAAATTCGCGCCTAATGCTCCCTCTTTTGGATTCTTGACGTCGATTATGTCTGCGCCTCCTTCTATTGCTTCTATTGCTTCTTTTAGGTTCTTTGGGCTCACAAACAATAGGGGGCTAGTCAACAATGTGTCACCTCGGGCATTTGCAATAAATTGTTATATTTTTTCCATGCGCGAAATGACGTTCATCACTAGTCTTTGCATACAAACCAAACTTAAATGAAGGGCATTCGAAATTTTGGCTAGCATTTTCTGGGCGATATGGGCATTTAGGACCTGGGGTTTCAAAAACGACACTCACAGGTTCTCTTGAATCATGTCCAAGAACGTCAATTAGATTATCTATCGTCCCAGTATCTTGAGAGAAGTGGCGGCGTCTTTTTCTCTTAAACCGAAAATGGACTAAGTTGAGAAACTCCCTCCGTGAACATTGTCCATACACAAAAATACTCTTTAGGTCACATTCCGGTGAATCATTCCGAAAATACACCACCTGTGGTTTTGTTTTAGGAGTGGTGAAATGAACTTCGTCAAAAGGGATGTCAAAAAAGAAAATAGGTTCTGGCTTTTTAGCAAGATCTTCTTTTATCTTTGTAGGTTCTGATTCTTCAATACGTTTTGCGTTTAATTTAGTATGACGAATCCTCTGAGACAACACAAGATAAATGATCACTATTATTAAGATTCCAATAAGTGGTGTCGCCAGACAAACGATAAAACTGATAATTTCTTGTTGGGACAAATTTGTGACTTTGGGAAGAATTATGTAAGCAAATGTCACAAGGGCAGCTACAATTTCAGCTGCTGCAAATAGAACAGAGAAAATGATCTGCTCCTTAACTCCTTCCAAATCATCTGCCATTTTCTCAGACGCCACTCTTGTGCGTGCTTGGGGAAAAGTAGTAGTCCCTATTATTGGGGCCATGATAAGCCAGTAACGTCCTTACTATTTCCCATGTTTCTGTTTCTTGACCATGTACCTCCAGCTCTATTAGGTCTTCCTCTACGTCTATGTCTGTGGAAAATACAAATGAGTCAAATAACAGGGGAGGTCGGCCATTCAAAACCCTTTTTGCTTCGATGCAGTGTTTTCTAAAGGTTTGAGAGTTAGTGGTGGGATTCGTATACTGTGGATTAAAGTCCAGAGTAATCGGACGTTTATAGATAACTGTTGTTCCTCCTCCGCGTGAAGGACATAGAATAATTGTTCTCTGGGAATTTCCATCGTCGCTTTCGATCAATCTGTTTATTGCTGTTGCTGTGACTAGAGGAAGATCTGGAGCGATAAAGAGCAAAGCATCTGCACGTTTGTTTTCGGCTAACCATTGAGAACCTTCATCGAATGCTGCATTCAGTCCCTTTTCTACATTTTGCAATTGTCTGAAAACGACTTCTTGCGCTACTTCTTCTCTAATTCTTTGATCTGGACTAATGATCAAAATGTGGTCTCCAATGTACTTGGAACCTTTGAGAGCTTTAACGACATCCCTAAGCATAGCTAATGCCATATCATGCCGAAGTTTGGATGCTTGTTCTTTATTGGTGGGCAAAACTGCTTCTAGTCTTGGAACTTGCTTCTCTAGAAGCCCGTCCATCGCGGTCAATGCCCAAACTTCTTTAGGAAAATACTTCTCAGACACTCTACGACCTCCTCTGACTTAGCCTAATGGCGGAAGAACAGAAAAATCTTTCTCTTTTTTCCGCTTTACATCTAGCCGTGGCGTAAACGACCAGAAAACTCGACTTACTTCTTTAATATTATATCCTTTTCCCCAATCATCAATGTTGTTAAGCTGAACCTGATTTGGGATAGATTAATTACCTTTTCATGAGAGTTATCAGTGCCCTATAACCTGCCCATATATCCTGAGACACTACAAATCTGTAAGCCTCGATCCCTTTTCTCGCGGCTAGACTAATCATCTCGTCCTCACCAGCTTTTACAATTGAGTAGGTCGGTTTGTCATATTTTGAACAAAAAGCCCCAACTTCGTGACCATGTTCAACTACTTTCTTTATTATCTGTCTAGACCTGTCGCATTCCATATCAACCGAGGGAACATCAACATAAAATCCATCAAGATACGGGTGCTTTTGTGAAAAAACTACAAGAAGATCTACTCCCTCCTTTTCAAGAAAATTGATAACGTCTCTGCAAAAGGACAGATCTATTTTCTGTCTCTTTACCTTACTAGTGACTGGAACAGCGAGGATATTATAGTCAAACGTATGACAAACCTCAAGACAAAGAAGAAGCGAAAGCGAGGCGTAAACCTCATCCCCGTAGAAGTTAGCAATCAGGAAAGCGGATTTCGATCGATCTTGATCGAATTTAAGCAATTCTGTGCCAAGCCAATCGCTCTTTATTTCAATTTTCGGGAATTTCTTTTCAAGGTCCGCAAGGATACTAATGTAGATTTTGTCAAAATCCTCCATAGCTTGCAGATAATTAGTAAGAGCCCTCTTAGCAGCCAAGTACGCTCGTCTAATATCATCTCTAATCATTGAATGACCTTCCTAAATGAGGTCGCTTATCTAGATATGTAAACCTATCGTCCTAGTGAAAAAGCATGTAGAAGATAGGATAAATGTAACTTCCTATCACTCCAATAACTAGACCAGAGAAAAAATTGATTTGCCATCCCCTGAGTACACCTTGATTTTCTAATGTAGCCCCCATCAAGCTGTCAATGAATGACCCAAGAACTCCAGTAACAAGCCCAAGAATCAAACATGGTATCCATGGGCATTCAAAAAAACTGAGTAATGGTATCATCAATCCGATAGAAACCGAGGATATTATGCATGCGAATGTGCCAAGTGGTGATACTGCACCATTTGTTCCAGGATCGACACTTTCTCCGGTTGTTATCAATAATGGCCTCCGTCTCGATAGAATACCTATTTCATTTGCAAATGAGTCAGCAACCCCAAAGGAAGTTGAAGAAATAAACATTCCAGTGTCGCCGAGTATTGCAGCTATCGCTGGTAAGGCTATCTTTCCGATCACGTTTGTATATGTTCTTTTCTTACTCTCTTCTGCAAATTGAGCACCGCGAATGCGGGCTTTGTCATTCTTTTTGTAAATCGTTGCGCCCAAAATTGTAACATACATTGCCACAAGTACAAAGGACCACCAAGGCGGTGACCTTGCCATAACTATCATTAAGAACAAAAAAGTTGCGACTGCTCCACCTAAATCGAAGAACTGCGTAACATAAACAATCGCACTAAATAATAGACACCCTATTAACAGCATTGCCAAAACTATCAAACTATTCACTTTCCTCAGTCCATAATCATTACAACATTAGGCTGCATGTACACCATATATGTTTTTGGTTTGACCTACCTGAGTATTTTCTCTTTCATTTAATCAGTCTGATGAGCAAGAGAAAAAGGTTTGAAGTCTACCTACTTAAAGCTAGGGATGTTATCTTAATCGTAAGTGCTTAGAAAAGACCCTAATCTCATTTTATGCACCAAAACGTCTCTTACGTCTTTCAAAAGTTCTGACAACACGTAAGAGGTCTATTAAACGGAAATCAGGCCAGTAGACGTCCAAGAAGCAGAGTTCGCTGTAGGCGGACTGCCACAACAAAAAGCCACTTAGTCGTCCTTCACCTGAGGTCCTGATAATTAGGTCCGCGTCTTGCCTGGGCATGTGCGATGTATACAAATACTGTTCAAATACTTGTTCATCAACTTTTTCAGGATTCAGTTCGCCTTCCTGCACCTTCTCTGCTATTTTCCTTGCGGCATCCACAATTTCTGCCCTTCCACCATAAGCAAAAGCAATATTCAAGAAGTGTTCATCATAGTCTTGTGTGGCCTTTTCTACATCCATTATAAGCTTTCGCAAACCTTCAGGCAACAATCTTGCTCTGCCGATAACTTTTACGCGTACTTTGTTTTTGTGTATGCGCCCATCTCTCAGAATCCTCCGAAATTCTTCTGCTGCGATACGCATAATCTCTTCAACCTCACCCTTTGGGCGGCAAAAGTTCTCTGTAGAAAAAGCATAGAGAGTTATCGATTTAACATCAAGTTTGAGGCACCAATCAAGCAGTTGCTCAACTTTTTCGGCTCCTTTTTCATGGCCAAAGCATGGGTTAAGGGCTTTTCCAGAGGCCCATCTTCGGTTTCCATCCAGAATTATCGCTATGTGCTCTGGCTGCGCGCCACTTTTAACTTGATGCCATAGCCACTTCTCATAAAGCTTGTATGCTCCGATTGTTGAGAGGAACGTTTTAAGCATTCTTTATCCAAACCTCGCGTCTCTAAGCGCGTTGGCACAGGGACAATTACGTTTGTGTGGTAAGGTCTTGATGGCTTCAATTAAAACTTGCTCTATCTTAGGCACAACGTTCTTTGACACTTTTGAGAGTTCAAGTGCTGTTAATCTTTCTTGTATGCCGGCAGCCATGTTTGAAACGTAACAGATAGATGCATAGCACATTTCAAGCTCCCTCGCAAGCACAGCTTCCGGAATGCCAGTCATCCCGACAACTTCGCAGCCCAAACGTCTAAACATCTCGATTTCGGCAGGAGTTTCGTAGCGGGGTCCCTCTGTGCAAACCAGCACGGCTTTATTTCGTACGTTAAATCCGAGTCTCCTCGCTGTTTCAATTAGCAACTTTCGGATTTCAGGACAGTAGGGCTGAGAAACGTCAATGTGAGTTACAGGGGCTTTATCGAAAAAAGTTGTGCAGCGAAGTTTTGTGAAATCAACAAAATCATCTGGAACAACGATGTCACCAGGTTTAAAGTTGAGATTTATTGCACCAACAGCGTTTGTAGCTAAAATTCTCTCTACACCAATTTTGTAGAGCGCGTAGATGTTTGCCTTGTAATTTATCTTATGCGGAGGAATGGAATGGTTTGGGCCGTGCCGTAGGAGAAGAACTATTCTTTTCCTATTTATTTTTCCAACATACAAGGGCGCAGGTATCCCGTAGGGTGTTCCCAAACGCAGCTGTCTTGCTTTTCCTAATAGTTTCTCGAACCCTGTTCCGCCGATAATTGCAATCTCAGTCTTCTCCGAATTCTTCAACTTCCTCTTCAGTCTCCTTGAAAAATTCTCTTGCAGATCTATGAATAACGAATATGACCAAGACTGACGCTACACCGATTAAGATGCCGATCACTATGGAGAAGATAAGCAAAGCAGGGTCTGCATCAGGATTAATTAGCACTGCGGAAGTTCCGTCGAGGATTTGTCTAGACCAGCCAATCGAAACTATTAGGGCTGCGTTACGTAGTAGTCTGGCGTTGCGTTCGAAATATAAACGTATAGCTTTCCCCAACAGTGCTACGCAAATGCCTACGACTATGAGATCCGTGGAACCTTTAATGAAATGGCCGGCAATTTGCGGCAAAAGGCTAAGCCAACCAGCCATGTCTGGTGGCGGTGCAACTTGTGCTACAGCGTTTGTCCCCCCCAAGTAAATGCTAACCACTATGCATAAAGCTCCGGCGACTGCGGAAAAATTTGAAATCTGTACTCGAAGGGGTGGCGGAGAGTATTCCTTTAGCCAGTGGTAGAAGTTTTTGACCGCTTTGTCGACTCCGAAACCTTTCACAAGCATGAACCCGCTTAGAACGAAGATGAAAGCTATCCCGTAGTAGTAAAGCATGTTAAAAACTGAGAGAATTCCCAAGATTAGGAAAAGAAGCCCAGGCAAACCCAAAGCGATGCGGGAGTAACGTGGGTTCTCCATAATCATTTTCAAGTATCGTGTAAAGAGGGCGGCTGTTTCCTCTATTGACTCGCTGTGTTTTACTACTATCCGTCTGACAGATGAAACAGGCACTCTCGACTCTATAAGTGGTAAAACTGCCTCATCTGAATATCCGTCTGAAACCAAGATAACCTCGCTTGCGGGAAAAGAGCTTAACAGTTCACTCAGTTCGGCAACTATTTTCCTGTCGGCTCCAACCCCACCCAGTTCAGAACCGGATATGGCTGCTATTTCGAAAATCTCGTCTGGTTCGCTTTCATCTTGGAAGCGGTCGTAGATGCGCACTGCCTCAAACATGGCGTTTGCGTCTGGTTCTTCAGGGTCTCTTAAAGCCAATGCTACAGCGGCGTTAAGGTTTTCTTCTCTTCCTGCAACTGGAGTTTTAACTCCTGCTTTTACACTTAAATCATCGTCTCTGTCCACGCACAAAATGAGGATTCGCTTCGGCTCTTTCTCTTCTTCAGTCATTTCGTCTTCTATTCTCCAATATTATTTACGCGTATTTCACTTTAATCTTGTGCTGCCATTCCCTTCTCTGCAAGGATTTGGAACTCCTCCCAAGTCAGTTTTTCGCCACGCTTCACCTTCTCTCTCGCCCGTTTTTCAAGTTCCTTCCGAAGAGCTTTCTCGCTCTTCTTTTTCTTCTTCTTCTCTTCCTTCTGAACTTCGTCTCTGAGCAAATTTATCTGATTCAAGATTTCCCTGAATTTTGTCTGGGCCAACCTTGCCCTTTCCCTTGCGTCAAGAAAGTTCTTGTGTAAGTCATCCGCTTCCATTTTGAGTCCTTTGGCTTTTTCGATTCTTCCAAGCATTTTCTCATGAATTTCCTGACTTTTCTGAGCGGGTTCTTTCAACTTTTCATGACAAAGCTTTCTTCTTGTTTCAAGGGCTTTAATTTCGGTTTTTAACTCAAGCATTTTATCGTCAAGCTGCTCAATTTTCCTATGGACGTTTAACTGAACTTCCAGTCTTTCGACCCGCTCAACAAGTTCCTTCTCCTCTTGCAGGCTTAGGGATGTTGTTTGTATCTTCCATTCTAGGCCCTCGAACTCTCTCTTGAGAACTTGATGACTTCTGGAAGGTTTTTTCTTGTATAACGCCGTAATTTCCTGATCTATTTCCTTTATTTCTTCAATATTTTTACGTATTTCGCTTCTTGCTTGTTCCCGCAGTTGTTTCAGTTCATTGACCTTCTCGTTCAGCTCGTTTCTTTTATCTTTGAGTTCAAGTATTTCGGCTCGCAGATTCTTTGTTTGCTGGTTAAGTTTGTCTCTTTTATCTGCCCACTCCTTTACTTCGGTGTTTAGCTTGTCTCGTTGCTCCCTTAACGTTGAAAGTTTCTGGTCCAATTCTCTGATTTTCTGGGCTTTTTCTTGCTTTGACAATTAATTTTTCCTCTTCTCTTTTGTCCAGTTAAGAATTTGGTGAATCAGTTTTGCGCCCTTTTTTGATGTGAAAAGCGGTAGATTCCAGTTTTCCCTGATCATCCATCTGGTTACAGTGTGATTTTCAACTTTTTTAGAAAAGGGCTGTTTGTGCATGAGTATCCCTCTTCTCTGCCACTGCGGAGTTTTGGCAAGATTTACGCCCTGCTTGAACATTATCTCGTGGAGTTCTTCTGTTCTTAACCCCCTAAGTTTTCTAGCTATCTTAGATGGCTTATACCCCATCTTGTGGAACACCCAGTAGGCATAGGCGTTGTTGTGGTTCCTCCAAGCGTTCATCTGTCGCCAAGACAAATACTCCACTATTTTCTCTTCGGTTGAAGCGACAACTACGCGTGAATCAAAGGCTACAACAGGTTTTTCTTCAAAGAATTTCTGTGTGTTTAATGAAAAGGCGCTTGAGATTAGACCGGCCAATACAGAATTTATTTTCTCAACCCTTCTGCGGAAAGGATCGCTATTTAAAAACAGAATGTTCAATTCATCGCTTGCAACATAAATCAAAGTTGGACTGAAACTGTTGGTGAACAGGATTTTTCCAGAGGAAACGACACATTTTGCAAATTTTTCGTCAAAAGGTTTTTCAGCTTTTATCATTTCTGAAAGTTTTTGGAATCTCCACCCGTCCAATCTTATTAAGAAAGAGGTTTCTGGCGGAATACACGTTTTTGAGAAGATTTCATGTTTTGGCCAGTTTTGGTATTTATTCAAGGATGATTCTTGCATCGACTGTTTTTGCTCCCTTTTCATAAACCATTATTGGGTTTAGGTCAAGCTCCTTGATCTCCTCATGCTCGGTAACAAGCCTTGAAGTGTTAAGCAGGATTTTCACTATGGCGTCTATGTCTGCGGGGGGCATGTTCCTATACCCTTTTAGAAGTGGATAAGCCCTAACCTCGGTGATCATTTCGCGGGCTTCATCCTCCGTTATTGGAGCGATCCTGAAGGTTACATCCTTGAGAACTTCCACAAAGATTCCGCCAAGCCCAAACATTATTGCCGGACCAAACTGAGGATCTTTGGTAGCACCCACGATAACCTCCGTTGATGGAGGAGCCATTTCTTGGACTAATATGCCGATTATTTTCGCGCTTGGTTTATGCTCTTTGACGTTATCCATTATTTGCTTGTAAGCATTTTGAACAGCTTTTGCATCTTTGAGATTGATAACAACGCCGCCCACATCCGACTTATGAATAACGTCGGGCGAAACAATTTTGAGAACCACTGGATATCCGATTTCTTCTGCAAACTTTACAGCTTCAGTTTCATTTTCTGCTATTTCGAAATTGGTGACTGGAATTTTATACTTCCTACAGATAGTTTTGGCTTCTGGTTCAAGCAGAAACTTCCTTCTTTCCTTTCTAGCGTCATTAAAGATTTCTGACACAGTGCTCATAGTCGAAAGCTCCTAGAATAAACTAATATGGACATACTTAACCTTTAAAAAATGTTAGGGCCAAGACCAATGTTCAAATCTCCACTTATAGGTGCCGTCGTTTTTCAGCATCCATGCGTCACAACCAACGGGTCCTGAAATCCAGTTCTGTTCGTCGCCATCCCAGTAATACCAAATCCAACTCCACCCCTCAGAATAACCAGCAGTATACGCTTTTTTGTCATTAATTGAATCTACGAGAACATGCCCTGGCTTCATCGAAGGATAATAGGTATAATTGATTTCGGCTATTTTTTGTGTTAGTTGAAACAAGGAGGACCCCGCAGGCATCTTTGTTTCATTGCGCCAATTTGTCGTTCCATTTCCGTAATCTATGCAAGCATTAACATTCAGTGTTACAGTTTCACTAAGTACCAAGCTAAGCTCTCTTATCGCAAGCAAATTGAACAAATCATAGTATTCATTCAGCAATCTTCCAAAATCTTCCCCTGTCACATTGCCTTTCTGGTAAACTAGTTGATAATCCTCTTCTAATGTGTAGTAAGTTTCATTCAAATCTTTTTGGTCCATTATAAGGGAACTATAGTTTCCTTTTTGGTTATCAATTAATCTGCCGAGTGGCTCCATTAGTAAAGTGAAATTACCACCAGGGAAGGAATAGCTGCCATAAAGAATGGAGTACTCGCCCAGCAGTATGTTGTATTTGCTCGTTAATTCATCATAATTTGAAGCCGTCTTATTGAGGGACTGCTGATTTTCACCTATCTGCTCGGTATACATCGTATTTTGAAGATAGAAATATCCTGCAAGGCTTGATATCGATATGGCCCAAACAAGTATGGCTAATGTTAAGAATATGAGAGCTCTCTTCTCAACCAATCTTCTCACCCCCTACCAGATCGTTTAAAGTCTTTATTGATGGTAAAGTCAGTATTCCGAAGACAGCCGTGTTGGAGAATATGTGAATTATTGAAAAGAAGACACCGTAGGCTATTGCTGTTAACATGGCCAAAGCAAAGTCCGTCCCGGCTAGAAAAAACTGGAAACCTACCCCCACGTTTGTAATTAGGTCAAAAATCAGGGCAATTATGGCGCCTACAATGGCTGTTTCAGTACAAAATCTTGCTGAATGAACTTGTTCGGACATTAGCCTTCTATACACTCCTCCAAGAATTCCCGCTATCGCCATTCCAAACATTTGGAAGGGCATATTTAAACCTGCGAAACCATACGGGGAGAGGAAGCCATTGATAAACATGATAAAACATCCAAAGAGCGCACCATCCAAAACTCCGAAGATTAATCCAACGGTGAATGCTAAGAAGGATGTGAACTCCACGTTTGGGGGTCTCGGCGTTAACTGTATTGCAAGACATAAAGCCGCTAGGATGCCAAACAAAGCTAATTTCCGTGTGTTTAGCAAATCAAGTTCACTGGTCTTGGATGGATTATCCATCCATATAAGCCTTTCGTAATCTCTGGAGAGAAAAAAACTTAGGAAAAAACAGAATTAGATCAGGAAATCGCTAGGAAAGCAAACACTTTCGCGTCGTTGATGAGGTTCTCGATTTCCGCATATTCATTCGGCTGATGCGCCATCTCATCTATTGTGCTCCAGACAACTGCCGGGAGCTCTATTCTTCGGAAGAAAGCTGCACATGTTCCTCCGCCTATCCCTCCAACTTTCGGCTCTATTCCTCTGACTTCTTCGATTGTTTCTCTTAACATTACAACTATTTTCGAGGTAACATCGGTGGGTTTCGGAGCCACGCTTTTTCGCAACACTTCAATTTTTATTTTTGCTCCGGTCTTCCTTTCAAACTCTTCCGCAAGCCCGTGAATATCCTGCAATATCAGTTCTAGGTTGTAGGTTGGCAGTATGCGGCAGTCAAAATGGATTATGTCTCCTCCTGGGATTATGTTTAAGGCGTCAACGTTTTTGTCCTTCTTTGTGGGTTCAAATGTGCTTTCTGGCGGGTCAAAATACTTGTCTTTAAGCGAATATTTCTTGTGCAACATTTTGTCAAGGGTTAAGGCGTATTCCATTCCTATGCGATGGGCGTTTAAGCCTTTGCTAGGTCTGCTGGCGTGAACTTGTTTTCCAATTACGCGTATCCTAAAACAAAGGGAGCTTTTCTCAGCTATCTCTATAAAGCTTCCGTTCTCGTTTCCACTGTCCGGCACAATTATTAGGTCGTCTTTTTTGAAAAGGCCTTGTTTTATAAGATGTTGAATTCCGTAGGTGCTCCCCTGTTCCTCATCGGCGACAAAAGCTAACACTATTGTTCTTTTTGGTTTTATACCAAGAGTTTTTAGGGCTTTAACCGCGAAGATTGAAGCAACCATAGATTGCCCGTTGTCTTCGCTTCCTCGTCCATAAATTCTTCCCTCCTTGATTACTGGTTCGAAGGGTTTTGTAACAGTCCAGAAGGATTCTTCTCCTGGCGGAACCACGTCTAAATGTGTTATTATCCAAACTTTTTCGCTGAGGTTTTCTCCATGGTGATAGGCCACAATGTTTGGCCTTAGCTTGGAAGGAACTCTCTCATCCTCAGCATCGTAACGCTCTATCTTGTCAAAGCCAAGGTTCTCCAATGTTTGCATTAACTTTTCAGCTTTCTTTGACTCGCCTCCTCCGTTGTTTTCAGGTGCTATTGCTGGAGTTCGAATAAGCTCCATCAATGTTTGTGTCATTTCATCTTTCCAGCTTTCAATTTTGGAGGAAACATTCTCGAACTGCATGGGGAACACCACGTTTGAAACGATTTAAGATAAATTGTCAGCTTGTTGTCTTTAATGTTTCGACATAGAAAAGAACGAAAGCAAGTTTTTCAGCTTAGTTCTTGTAGGGTTCTTAGTCTCTTGACAATGTTAGGATGCGTCGAGAAGATTTCAATAACTTTGTCCATGGTTGTTAATTTTTTGGAGAGGATTCCTTGGACTAGCTTTTGGTCGCCTGAGGCTGTTATCTTGGATATTGCCATGGAATCTGTGTCTGCATGATCAGGGTCAGCGATGAACAAGGCTTTAAAGGCGTTTAGATGTTGTGTTTTCTTTCTGGTTCTCCCCATTTTTTTGGTTGTGTGAACTATTTTTGCTAGACCTTCTGAAAGCTTTCGCGGGCCATCTTCAACTATTGATGCGCTGTGTCCGTCGGCATAGTATTCGCGCAATCGGCTTAGATAGAGTATAAACATGTTTAGAATCCACGAGAAAGCCATAAAACCTATGCCTAACAGTGCTGCGCCGCCGCTTCCCTCCCTTCGTCTGCCGTACATGGAAAGCATAAGTGAAAAGCCTATGTAATAGAATATTGCAGGCAATATTGAAACGAACATCATTGTCTGCACGTCTCTATACTTCAGATGTCCAAGCTCGTGCCCGATAACTGCTTCAACTTCCTCATACTCCAGCGTCTTCAATAGTCCATCAGTGACTGCCACACGGTTTCCAGCTATTGGCGAACCGTAGGCGAACGCGTTTGGAATTGGAATTTGTGCAAGCATGAGCCTAGGCTTTTTTATGCCGCTCTTTCTGCTGAGGTTTTCAACTGTTTCGTGAAGCCTTGGATTTTCATGTTCTGGAATCCTCCTTACGCGGTAGAGGGCATCGACTATATATGGTGATATCAGCCATTGAAGAATGTTGAATGCGACAACTAGAATGCCTAAAGTTACCAGATTAAACGAGCCTACTAGGCTTAAGATTACCGTGAAGAATAACGTTGATAAACCTATTATTACAGCTAGGGTTCCAACCATAGATACACGAAGCTTCCAAACGCTCACTTTTTTATACACCAATTATCTTTCACGGTAAACAGCTACTTATATTCTTTGCTTTCAAAATTAGGTTAGTTTTAAATTCCTCACCAATTAAACTCTCTATATATGAACACTCTCGTCGATGACATAGGAAGTTTTCCACTACCTCAAAATATAAACAAAAAACTATTCAATAGAGCCTATGTTCTTGCCAGAGAAGCAATCGTAAACGGAAAGGATATAAAAAAGGATGAATTCTTGCTAAACAATTTTTATCAAGTCATAATGGATTCCTTCAGAAAGAAGCTGAACACTGGTTTAGACATTGTTAATTACCCTCAGCACTACGACATGCACAAACAGTTTGCTGACGTCATTCACAACGCAATGGATAAGGGCACGTACATAGTTGATGAAAAAGAAGCAGTTATACCTGAAGTACACGTGATTAGAGAGGAAGCTAAAAGACTTTATGAAGAGACTGGAGGTAAAGTGTCGCTTCGTGTTTGCGTCACGGGACCCTTGGAGTTATATTTGAAAGAGGTTGGAGCAACACCCTACAAGGATGTTCTTTTGATGTTTGCAGAAACCGTAAGGTTGTTTGCTAAGAACTCGATTTTAAATTCAAAGTATGTTAGGACAGAAGTGATAGCGCTTGATGAGCCGAGCTTCGGATTTCAAGACTTAACCGCTGCCAGAGACATGATCCTGGATGTTCTGGAAAAGGCCTTCGATTTTAAAGGCGTGATAAAGCACGTTCATCTTCACTCTCCGTCAAGGGTTCGAGACGTATTGGACGTCAAAAATCTTGATGTGTTATCGTTTGAGTATGCGGCTTCCCCTAAAAACATCGAAAGCGTATCAAAGAACATGTTAGAGAGGGCGGACAAGCAAATCAGGGTTGGAATATCAAGAACAGACGTAGACTCGATAATTGCAGAACTTTATGATAAGGGCATCGTGAAACCAACCGCTGAACAGCTGGTTGAGAGCGAAGGGGTGATAAGAAAACGATTCAGTGTTGCCAAGGAAAAATACGGAGAAGCGATGACCTTTGCCGGCCCTGACTGTGGTTTGGGCGGCTGGTCAACACAAGAGGCGGCTCAACTGCTTTTGAAGAGAACGGTAAGCGCTGTAAAACAATGATGTATGGTGAAGGGATAAACTATCATCTTAATTATAGTTTTCATTTCGCTGAGCTTAGACGCTTTAATATTTTTAAAGCAATGAGGGTGATCCACTTGCTAGGTTTGTCCTTCACTTCTATGTTAGTCTGCATCCTTCCAATGGGCGCGCTCTCCAGAATCCATGCCCCATTGCCTTGTCGTTTTTGCAAGAGAATCTCAACAGCGTCGTTTAAACGTTCATCCTTCACGTAACCAAGCTTAGTTAAAACGTCCAATCCCCTTAGTATGTTGTATCCATAAAACCATGGAAAACCAAGCTTTAGCCATGATTGTTTGATTACTTTGTAGTCGTGGTGATCCGCCTTGAAGAGACGGTGCATGAGAAGAAATTCGGCTCCTCTTTCTATTGCTTGTTCCATTTCTTTTGTCAGATTCTTTCTCGGGGCTTCGCTGAAAGCTTCCATTGAGCAGATTGTTCCGTAAAAGCATCCATGCGTGTCTTCAACGTGTGCTCGCCAGTAGGGACAGAGCCATCCACCGTCATTGTTCTGAATCTCTACAAGCCATTCCAAAGCCTTCCTCACGCTCGGATCATGCGCGTATCCTATTCTAATCAACGCTGCAGCCATGTTGCCAGTAAGACACGAATATTGATGCTCAAAAACAATGGCTGACACCCACTCGTTCGGCGGAGGCAACTTCTTTCCTTTTTCGTGTAACCACTCATATTCTTTCAACGCCCGTTCGGGAGTGTGGCTCGAAAAGCTTCCTTCATCCAACTGAAACTGAAAAATGTATTCACAGGCTTTTATGACTCTTTCATCACTTCTATCCACTCCCAACTGACCCAGTGTCATTATCTGCCAATAAGAAGACTTGTACGTGGGATGGTAAGGATTCGCTGGTTCTTCCCAATACCCCTCTGGATCTTGCTTTGACAAGATTCGCTTCACTACCTTGGATGTTGGAATGGCTTGTTTTGCAGCTACTACTTGTGGGTCATCTTCACCTTTGCCGAGGAGGTCTCTCAGCGTAAAGTAGCGAACGGAAGGGTTCGTTTTTTCAAGAAGCCAATCCAGTAGACTTTCTTTTAGAAGCTGCGGCTGATTATCCATGCATTTTC
>Ga0224501_10001399_pt1 | contig 18719 bp, 18 predicted proteins | sample SF_Oct11_sed_USG_4_FD_169105 | JGI IMG/M metagenome (GOLD analysis project Ga0224501, IMG submission 169105) | Sediment microbial communities from San Francisco Bay, California, United States - SF_Oct11_sed_USGS_8_1 | ecosystem: Environmental > Aquatic > Marine > Sediment | place: USA...
CCTTTGAACCCTTAAAACCCTGCAACCGGGTTTCTATGATCAGCAAAGCGATGCGCAACAACACCCACTTATCGCCGACGGGGGCCAACTGCGGTTTGAATCCGAGACGCGCCACGGCTCGGGAAGTATTGAGATCGCTTTCCACCGTATTGATATACGCCGTATCCTTGTATTTCACGGGATCGCGTTTCATGAGGTATTCCGCCTGCAGGTAAGCCGTTTCATCGCCGCTCGACACCAGCAGGCAATCCTTTTCCGGGTGATAATCCAACCGGTAAAAACGGTCGCCATCGGCGTCGAACACCGCGCCGCTGAGACGAAGTCCGCCGCCTCTCAACTGTTTGATATGGTTCCGGCCCAACTCGAACATTTTGATCAGCGCGGTATGACCCGAAAAAAGACCGGCTCCTTTTTGAATCATGTCCCGCGAAATAACCGAATGTCCTTCCAGGTCGGCCACGCCGCTTTTCAGGTTGACGTTGCCATTGAGCCGGTTGTTCACCTCGATGACTTTGCCGAACCCGGCTTTTTTGAAAATTTCCGCCGCTATACCGGTAAGGGCACCCCGTGCCGGATCCACCACCAGCAGAGTATTCTTGAACGAAACCCCTTCGGCCCAGGAGTTTTCAGGGGCCAGAGAGAATTTACGAAACAGGTTTAATGCGGATTTTCTATGATTGAGGCGTTTGCCTTTCAAAAGTTTATTGCGGATACTTCCGAGAGAAAATAGAAAACGAGTCAGGGCAATATCGTTTTCCGGCAGGAGCTTCATTCCCCGGTAGGCGAGAAAAGTTTTAATCCCGTTCTGATCCTTCGGATTGTGCGAGGCGGTGACCATGAACGCCCCTCCTGCCCCCTTATACAGCATGTACATCGGGACCAGAGGAGTCGGAACCACACCCAGCACCAGCGCATTGACCCCGGCTTTACGAATACCCCGGACCACCGCGCCGGTGAACTTCCCCTTCACATCGCGCGGGTCCCAACCCACGACAAAGGAATCGCCGCGCTTGAGTTGCTTACTGCGAATCAGCAGGGTCACCTGCGCATAGGCATAAAGTTCCATGAACTCGTCGGTGATGACTCCCTCTTCCAAAAATGCATGGAGCGGGGACAGGCCTTTCAGGGCGGGATCGCTCGACAAACGCACTTCTCTTCGAATGCCATCGGTGCCCTGCACACGGAATCGACGAGGAATTGAGAGTTTCGGGGAAGTCATGAAATTGATTGTGCAGTCAGGAAATTAAAGGAAGGACGGATAACCTTAATAAGGAATTGTAACATAAAAGGCCCGGACGGATAAACCGTCCGGGCCCTTCAGGCTGGCAGTGATCGCCAGCCCTGTTCAAGGAAGTCACTTTCACTCCTCTTCAGGAGGAAATCATTTTAATAGGACAGGTATCTATCGATATCCTTTTAGTTACGACAGAAACCGTAAGCGCGAATCAGATTTTTGGAAAAGACACCTTTGGAGAAATCTATTTTATTGTTGGGATCTGGAGAAAATGATGAGTTTTCGCTTTCCAAAACCGCTTCCAGAGGATCATTCGCCCGTTCTTCAATTTCGTCGGCGGGGTAGGGTTCATCCAGTAATTTCTCGACCAGCTTTTTACCGTCCAGAATGTAATCATGCTGACATAGAAAATCCAGCATGTTCATCTCCTTCAGTATTTTGAGGCAATTGCGAACATTGTTTGAATTGATAATGGCCCGGTTGATTTCCAGCCATAAAAATTCTGCCAACTCTTTTTTATTTCGCTCTTTCATGTCTTGCACCCCTTCTCTTTTTCCTGCGCGTGGTCGAGCTTTTATTTACAAATACATTCTAAGTATTGAATATTACAGCCAAGTTATCGTTTTGTCACAAATTTGAAACATTTTCATAATTGATACACAATGAAATTTACCGTTTTTGTAATTCTATAAGTCCGATAATTTCTGTTTTTAGCCCTGTTAGAAAACAATTCATTTGTATTATCACTTTTTACAGGATTACTCTAAGCGGATTACGAATTTTCCTGAGCGGCTTATTAGTGAAATTTTTTCTTCAATAATTCAACGGGGCTTTCATATTTATCACAAGCCACGACGGCCTGCTGCGAATCCAGTTTGGACCCGTTACTCAACGTCACATTTTGACTGAGTATCATTTCCGCTCCGCAATTTTCTCTTTCGAATGTGCAGAAATCGCACATATTTACCGTCTGCAGAACCTTTTCCATCCCTGTTTCCTAATCCCTTTCGAATGAACTTGTCCTTCAGGTTAAAGGCCAATTCCTATTTTGTAAATCGATAAAAAGGCTTTCAATAATCATCGGATACCTGAAATTCCTTAGGTGGCTGAATTCAAAGACTATGCGTGAATTCAGCCTGCATTCTGTTTATATTTTTTTTATTCCCTGGTGTCAGTGGAGCGAGCCCGGCGCAAGGAAAAATCGTCTATGCTGAGAACCATTTGATATTAAAGCGCTTTACGGTTTCATTTTCGGCATTTAAAATTCACAAATGTGATTCAGTTTACAGAAAAGAATCCCTTGGGAAAAACAGTTGTTTTAATTGAGGGGAAAGATTGGTCTTGTTGCCCGAGAAATAACTCAACTGCACCTTTCAGCTTGCCTTGAACCTTTTTCTTATCAGACGAATCCTCGAGCATCTCCTCTATCAGCTTTTTCCCCTCTAGAAGCAAATCGTGCTCATAAAGATATTCCAGCATTCCCTGTCGCTCCAGATTCTCCAGGCGATCGCGGACCCGGCTGGAGTTGACAATAGCCCGCTTGATTTCCAACCATAAAGATTCCGCTAAATCCTTTTTGTTTTGCTCGCTCATTTTCAGCACCTTTTCTATTAAATTGGGCCCTATACCAACCCTCCTACGAAATTAGTCTAAAGCTCCCATATTTCGACAAAGTTATTTTTATGTTACGTATTTCAAACATTACCGACTTGAAATATTACAGTGAGGATACGAAAGAGAGTCTTAGGCAGAAGCACAATTAATCTATTATCCAGTTCCGATAAAACTAACAGGACCATCGAATGAGGGTCAGGCAGGTGTCTGATTATCGACCAACTGAAAATTTTTCTCGTATTCCACATCCAGCCTTGAGAGTCCGGCGAAAGACGAGTCAACGTGTTCGGGGCTGGCTTGAAGCAGGGCTTCAAAGGGGGATTCTTTCAATGAAAGAACCTGTAAGGCGGCCATTTCGGGTGTAATAGGGTCACGCCGCAACAAAGACAATGTGGCCGGCTCCAGACCATATTGTTTTCCGGCTTCCTCCAGCGCGGCCAGGGGACCTTCCCCCTCGGCCATGCGTTCCTTCACGGAATCCTCCACCTCATGGATGGATACCATTAGCCGGGTATGGTCGAAATCGGGTTTGGACAGAATCATGAATTCCAGGTGCGGCCAGTAGTTATTGACGAAATCTTCGAAGTCCACCTCCACCCCCTGACTCAGCTGGATATCGCGGGCGTGAGCGGGATCGGTGTTCAACAGTTCATTATAGACTTTCACAATATTGCGGGTCGTATCGTACAACACGGTCCAGTGATAGGTATTACACCGCTCGTAACTGCGGAAGGAATCCATCGCCTTGATCAATATGACCAACAGCGAATGCATATCCTCCATTGTCATGAATGCCCCCGACCAGGGAAACTGCTGGCGGTACCAGTCCGGGATATCCGCCGGATACGTGTCGCGCATCGAACCTTCCGGCTTCTGGTAATCGTTGTCGATATAATTCAGAACATCATCCAGTTCCTTGTACGCCAGGTCCAGTCCGGCCCGAATGACCGTATAAGGAAACAACCTGCGTTGGTACTCCATATACTCGCGCAGGGCCTGGTTATCGGCCTCCCGCGCGTGTTTATGATCCCGTTCCCCGATGTCTTTGGCGAAAATCAGCATAAAAGTCCTATCGATCCAGATTCTTAAACATCTTATCCACTTCCTGTGACAGCTTGACATAGGCGCGCAGGATATCCGTAGCCGTGATGATACCTACAAGCTTATCCTTTTTGACAACGGGCAGGCATCCGATTTTCTTTTTAGCCATGATGGCAGCGGCATCAGCCGCTTTTTCATCCGGGCCAATGGTCGTAATTCCCCGGTTCATGATGGTGCGCACCCGCCGGGCATGCACGGTGAACTGGGTTCCGTCCAGATCATCGGTTACGATTTTTTTGCGCGGACCCAGAATTTTCTTCAGATCGCGATCGGAAATCACCCCGACCACCTTACCCTTTTCCACCACCGGAAGGTGACGGATGGATTCGAAGTTGAACAGGAAAAACACCTTATCCAGCATATCCTCCGGTCCCACCGTGAACAGCTTTTTCGACATCAAGTCCTTAACTTTCATCCCGGTCTCCTTTCAGCGATCCTTCCTCAGTTATTTTTCTTTGGAAGGATTGGTAAACTGCGACATCATTTTGAGGATATTCTGTTTTTCCTCGTCACTCATATTCTCGACACGTTGTTTGATCTCGGCCAATTGTTCCGGAGTCAGTTTCGCCATAGCCTCCTTTGCCATGGACGACAGATCACCCAGGCCCGAAATCTTGCTCCACCAGGACGAATCTCCTGAGCCTGATTCCTCTGTGCCGGCGGATTTCTTCGCCTGGACCGCTTCCGCCGCTTTCTCCGGCGAGCGAAACACGATGTAATCCCCTTCCATCGCGCCGAGAATGTTATCCGCTTTCAACAAATCGAGGACCGCCGCCAGAGCGGTGCCGTTCTTTTTACAACTGTCGTACACCGGCTTGAACGGCAGGCGCACCACCTTCTCCGGAAATCCGTTTTTGGTGATGGAATGCCTGATACTGTCTGCCACCGGGTTGGATGCATTCATAAGTTCAATTAGGTTTCCAAAAATGAAAACGATAAATTTTTGAATCGGTTCCGACAATTCTAATATAAACCCCGGACTCTCCCAAATAAAATCGGACCGTTAAGACGATTAACTCCACCCCTGCATAAATGCGGGATTCTGGTAAATAGCCCGTTTAACGGATTTATGCTAAAATTCGCGCAATCTTACAAAAAGGTGTTACATCGCTAACCTTATTGGCCTGAGGCATCAGGCGGAGGCGGGATATGAAAAAGAAAATCGGAGTCGTGCTGTCCGGATGCGGAGTATACGACGGCGCGGAAATTCATGAATCGGTCATCACTCTTTTAGCCATCGACCGGGCAGGCGCGGAAGCCGTGTGCATGGCGCCCAACACGGACCAACTGCACGTCATCAACCACCTCACCGGCGAGGAATCGAAAGGCGAAACACGCAATGTGCTGGTCGAGTCGGCGCGCATTGCGCGCGGCAACATCAAGGATATCGCCGAAGTAAAAGCGGACGATCTCGACGCCCTCATTTTTCCCGGCGGATTCGGCGCGGCCAAGAACCTGTGCGACTTCGCAGTGAAAGGTGAAAACTGCGAGGTGCATCCGGAAGTGAAACGGCTGGTCAAGGAGTTCGAAGCGAAGCATAAACCGCAGGCGGTGTGCTGTATCGCCCCGGCGATGATGGCGAAGATTTACGAGGACTCGGATGCGAACCCGACATTGACCATCGGCAACGATCCGGACACCAGCTCAAAAATGGAAGCAATGGGAACCAGACATCAGAACGCGGCAGTAACCGAAGCGGTGGTGGACGCGCCCAATCGCATTGTCAGTACTCCGGCCTACATGCTGGGCCAAAGCATCGGCGAAGTGGCCGAGGGCATCGAAAAAACCGTCAACGAACTGATTAAGATGATCTGATTGGGACCAGAAACCTGACGGGATAACAGGATAAAATCTGAAAAAGAAAGAAAGGACAAAAAAGAAAAAACCAAGCATAGATTCTTCTAATCTATATGGAATTTTCCTGCTTATCCTGTAATTCGTTCCTCCAGGAGGTTGATGGTTATCACCTGTTTGGGAGGACCTGCCTAAAGGTTTTACAGTGTGGGAGCGAATCAATTGCCCCGGTTGGCTTCGAGGATTTTGTCAACCGTGCGGGAGGTGGAGAGGCCTTTGACGATGGGGATGAGAGCCACGCGCGCGCCGTAGCCTTCGACAATTTCCCGGCCCACGACATCTTCCAGTTTATAGTCGTCGCCTTTCACCAGAACATCGGGACGGATTTCGCGGATCAGGTTTTCGGGCGTTTCGTCGTTGAAAATGGTGATGTAATCCACGTCCTGCAGGGCGGACAGGATATTGGCGCGCTCGTCCTGGTTTTTAATCGGTCGCCCGTTGCCTTTAATGGCGCGGACCGATTCGTCGCTGTTGAGTCCGACAATCAAAAGGTTACCCTGCTTTTTGGCCTGTTGCAAAAACTCGATGTGGCCCCCGTGGATCAGGTCGAAACATCCGTTGGTGAACACGATCGACTTGCCGACGCTTTTAGCCAGGCTCACCACCTGTTTGATTTCGTTCAGCCCCAATACGGCGCTGGAAGTGCGGAGCATTTCCTCCTGGAGGAATTCGTTGATTTCTTCCAGCGTGACCACGGCGGTTCCTATTTTGCCAACGACGATGCCCGCCGCCATATTGGCAAGCCATGCCGCTTCTTCATAACTGAAACCGCTGAACAGGGACATGCCGAACACGCTGATGACGGTATCTCCTGCGCCGGTCACATCGTACACTTCCTTGGCTACGGTGGAAATTTCAAACGGGCTGTCTTTTTTGGGATAGAAAATCATCCCGTCCTTGCCGCGCGTGATGAGAATACCTTCCGACTTGGTCAGGCTGAGCAGATATTCCGCCGCCCGATCCAGGTCCTCCCGGCTGTTGATTTTAATGGGGGCCACGCGCTCCACTTCGTGCTGGTTCGGTGTGATAACCGTCGCGCCGTTGTACTTGTGGAAATCGGTTCCTTTGGGATCCACCACCACCTGCTTCTTGGAGTTTTTGGCGCGGTGCATAATGGCGTTGGTTATTTTTTCAGTCAGAATACCCTTGTGGTAATCGGAACAGATCACACCATCCATTTCCGGAATAACGGCATTGATGTATTTAATGAATTTTTTTTCCGTCTCTTCAGTAATCGGACGGTTGTCTTCCTTGTCGATTCTGAGCACCTGCTGATTGTTGGCGATCACTCTCACCTTGGATGTGGTGGGACGATGCACAAAGCGGTAGATGCCGTCGGTATGGATGGAACGATTCTTGATCAGCTCCAGCAGTTTGTCGCCCTTTTCATCGCGCCCGATCCCCCCGGCAATGTACACCTCGCACCCCAGAGCCACCAGATTGTTGGCGACGTTGGCGGCGCCGCCCAGGGAGATGTTTTCCGACTTTGATTCCAGAACCGGCACAGGCGCTTCGGGCGAAATGCGGTTGACCGATCCCCAGATATATTCATCGAGAATCAAATCGCCCACCACCAGGATCTTTGGGCGCTTTTGATTATCAAAGAAATGCTTAAATTTCGCTTTCACTTATTCAAATTCCTCGTCGAGTATTTCACAGATGATGTGCCCGATGGTGATATGCGCTTCCTGAATGCGGGCGGTTTCTTTGGAAGGGACCACAAGAGCCAGATCGACCTTGTCTTTTAATTTTCCGCCCTGATTGCCCAAAAGTCCAATGGTTTTCGCGCCTATTTTGCGGGCCGCCTCGACCCCCCGAATGACGTTTTCCGAATTGCCGCTGGTACTGATGGCGATAATCACGTCTTCCTTCTTTGCCAACCCTTCGATCTGCCGGGAAAACACATTCTCATACCCGTAATCGTTGCCGACACAGGTGAGGATGGACGAGTCCACCGTCAACGCGATGGCGGCCACCGCTTTGCGTTCTTTTTTGTAGCGGCCAATGAATTCGGCGGCGATATGCTGGGCATCGCCGGCGCTTCCGCCGTTGCCCATCAACAACATCTTGCCGCCATTTTGATAACTGGTCCGTGCCATATTGATGGCTTCCAGAATTTTATCGGCCATTGTATCTGCGACGGCTTTCTTCACTTCCGCGCTTTCGTAGAGAAATTCTTTGATTCGATCCATGGTTATATCATTCCCTCGTCGGCAAAACTGTAGTACTCCGTCCCGCCGATAATAATGTGATCCAGCAATTGTATGCCGATGATGTTTCCCGCTTTAGACACCCGGTGGGTGATTTCGATATCCGCCCGGCTGGGGGTCGGATCGCCGCTGGGATGGTTGTGAAGCAAAACGATTTTGGTGGCCGATTCCCTGATCGCAGGGATCATCACTTCCCTTGGATGCACAATACTGGAATCGACACTGCCTTCCGATATGACAAAATCATTGATGATGTGCAGCTTGTTATCCAGCAGGGCGATTTTGACGACTTCCTTCCTGAGATTGTTCATGAAGGGAGCGAAGTAGTCCACCAGCGCCCGACTGGTATTCATTTTCTTATGATTACTGGACCGGGTGGAAGCCATACGCTTTCCCACCTCCAGCGCCGCCTTGATCTGCGCCGCTTTCGCCAACCCGATGCCTTTCACCTGGCAGAGTTCGTGAACCGAGGCGCGGTCCAGGTTGCTCAAATTATCAAACGACTTGAGCAGGTCGCGGCAGATATCGACAGCGCTTTTTTTGGCACTGCGGTCGCCCGATCCGATCAAGATGGCAAGCAGTTGCGCTTCGGAAAGAGCTTCTCCTCCATACTTGACCAACCGTTCGCGAGGACGCTCATCTTCGGGCCAATGCTTGATTGAAGAAGAATCCTCTTTTCCCATAAGGTCATGGTCCGGCGGAATGCGCGTCGATGCTTTTACGGAAATAATCCAGCGTGCTCCGCAACCCTTCTTCCAGTTCGACCTTCGGTTCCCATCCCAACACCTTTCTCGCCAGGCTGATATCCGGTTGTCGCACCTTGGGGTCATCTTCGGGCAACGGCTTGAAGACAATTTTACTCCGGCTCCCGGTCACTTGCAAAATTTTCTCCGCCATCTCAAGCAGGCTCAATTCAACGGGATTGCCAATATTGACCGGATCATGATGGCCCGATTTCAACAACCGGATGATGCCGTCAACCAGATCGGACACATAACAGAAACTGCGCGTCTGTGAGCCGTCGCCATAAACGGTGAGGTCCTGCCCGGTCAGTGCCTGATACATGAAATTGGGGATGGCCCTGCCGTCGTTGATCGCCATGCGCGGACCGTAAGTGTTAAAAATTCGGATGATCCGGGTGTCTGTTTCATAAGCGCGATGGTAGGCCATGGTCAAGGCTTCGGAAAAACGCTTGGGCTCATCGTACACACTGCGCGGTCCGATGGGATTGACATGCCCCCAGTACGATTCTACTTGAGGGTGCTCCAGAGGATCGCCGTAGACCTCCGAAGTCGAGGCCATAAAAAACACCGCGCCTTTATTGCGGGCCAGTTCCAAAGTATTCAAAGTACCCAGAGAACCTACCTTGAGGGTTTCAATCGGGTGCGCATAGTAATCGACCGGACTGGCAGGAGAGGCGAAATTTAAAATGTAATCCAGGTGGCCCTTTACTGTGAAGGGCTGGGAGATATCCTGCTCCACCAAATGAAACCGGTCGCTTTGAATGTGTGCGACGTTGTCCCGGCTCCCGGTAAGAAAGTTGTCCATGCATATGACTTCATGCCCGTCGTTCAACAGCGCATCGCATAAATGCGAGCCCAGGAATCCTGCGCCGCCGGTAACCAATGTCCGCTTCATAATTTTTCCTCATGGGCAGGGGCCGTGGAAACATCGAAACGGTCACCGGGCTCTACTGAGTGCCCCAGCAAATAACTTTTCACCGCCATTCTCTTTTTACCCTCCGGTTGGATTTCGGTAACGATGATACGGTCCTTCAGCGTTCCAATTTCAATTCCATAATCCGACACCCGCATCACCGTTCCGGGGGTATCGTCTGGCTCGCCAGGTCCCGTCTCGACTTTACAGAATCGCAGACGCTTGCCCTTCAAAAATCCAAACGCCCCCGGCCAGGGTTCCAGTCCCCTCACCCGGTTGCGGATCGCTTCGGCGGGTTGATCCCAGCGCAGAAAGCCGTCCTCTTTTTTGAGTTTGGAGGCATAGGTCGCCTCCGCATCGTTTTGCGGGATAAATTTCAATTGTCCGCTTTCCAGCTGATCGATGGTTTCCAGAGACAACGGGCCTCCCGCTTCCGACAATTTATCATGAAGCTGTTGCGCGGTATCCTCGTTTTCGATGGCGACCGTTTTCATGAGAAGAATGTCGCCGGTATCCATCCCCTTGTCCATTTTCATGGTGGTGACGCCCGATTCCCGGTCGCCGTTGATGATTGCCCAGTTGATCGGCGCGGCCCCGCGATATCTGGGTAACAGGGAGGCATGAATATTCATGCAGAAATGCTTCGGCAGGGATAATAAATTTTCGCGCAGTATCTGCCCGTAGGCAATCACCACGATCAAGTCTGGTTTCAGTTCCGCAAGCTCCGCGACGAAATCCGGCGCGCTGGCCTTTGCCGGCTGATACACGTGAAGACCGTTGTCGAGAGCGTAACGCTTCACCGGGGAAGCCTGCATCTCCTGTCCGCGACCTTTGGGCCGGTCCGGTTGAGTGACCACTGCCAGAACCGAATGCCGGGATTCATGGAGAGTTCTCAGAGTCGGCACAGCAAACTCCGGCGTACCCATAAAAATGAGTTTCATTCCTGCGCCTCTTTCAGAATTTTTTTGAACTTCCGTTTCAACATGTCGCGCTTCACCTTGCCCAGCATATCCCAGAACAGTTTTCCTTCGAGATGATCCATTTCATGCTGGAAGGCCCGCGCCAGGAAATCATCCGCTTCCAGGCGGATGTCCTTGCCGTCCAGATCCACTCCTTTGACCTCCACCCGTTTGAATCGTTTAACGTCGGCAAAGACCTCGGGAATGCTGAGGCAACCCTCCTGCCCCAACACTTCTTCTTCTGAAGCAGTAATGACAGGGTTAACGATAATCAGGGGGTCATGCTTTTCACCATCAAACCCCAAATCCACAATGATCAACCGGGAAGAAACCCCCACCTGATTGGCGGCCAAACCGACGCCCCGGGCGTTGTACATGGTTTCGATCATATCTGCGGACAGATCCACCAGATTCTGATTAATATTCTGGATCAGATCGCACTTTTTGCGGAGAACGGGGTCTAGACAGTTTTTAATGGGTAATACGGACATGAAACTCCGGTTGATGGAAAATGGATCGAGCGCCGTGAAAATAGCATCCGGCATTACGGGACCCAGCCCGTCGTCCATCAGGAATGAAAATTGATATTAATATTCCGCTAGCCCTCTCATTATAGATTATTTAGCGCTTGAGTTCAGCATCTGGGAGGAAAAAACCTGAAGACTCCCGGCCAATTAGTTGGCCACGGAAATCGAGGTTTCATGTTTGACAGGCAGAATAATAGTAAACGTGGTGCCACGCCCCGGCAGACTGTCTACCGTAATATCTCCGCCGTGCTTTTTGATGATGCCGTAAGTCACCGATAAACCCAGCCCGGTTCCTTTGACAGCGGGCTTGGTGGTGAAGAATGGATCAAAAATGTTTTTGATAATCCCCTCAGGAATACCCGAGCCGGTATCCTTGATTTGAATCCGGGCCTTTCCGTCCGAAATGTTGGTGGCAATCACCACACTTCCTCCACGGTCTGGGATCGCCTCTTCCGCATTTTGCAAAAGGTTCAATACGACCTGCTTGAACTGATCCGGAACCGCTTCGATTTTGGGCATATCTTCCGCATACTCCCTGATCAGGCGAATACCGCGTTCGCTGAACTTCTTGCTGATTAAAAGGAGCATATCTTCAATGGACTCATGAATGTCCATCCACCGTTTTTCATCGGGAGAAGGACTGTGGAAATCCAGGATTTTCCGGATCAAAGATGTCACCCGATCACATTCCTTGATGGCTAACTTGACAAAACGCGTGTTGTTTTCATCCATCTGGATGCGCCGCAAGATTTTTTCCAGCACATTGCGTATGCCATAAATGGGATTATTGAATTCGTGAGCCATGGAAGCGGCCATTTTACCGGTGGCGGATAATTTCTCGGCATGCATGAGCTGCCGGTGAGCGGTTTCCAGGTCGACGGTTCTTTGCAAAACCAGTTCTTCAAGGTGGTGACGATACCCTTCCAATTCCTTATCAATTCTTTGCTTTTCAGTGATGTCCTGAACAATGGCCACAAATACCGGCCACACCTCGGCATGGGAAAGCTGAATTCTCGCTTCCACCGAATACAAAGTCCCGTTTTTCCGCTGGTGCCGGGCCTGAAAAATCACCAGGTTTTCATGTCCCCGGCGCAGAGGCTTTAAAATGGCTTCAAAATCCCTGCGTGAAAAATCCGGCTTCAGGTCCACCGGAGTCAGGTGGTACAGCTCTTCCAGCGAATATCCCAGATTTTCCCTCGCTCCCCGGTTAACCTGAATGAACTTGAGAGTCCTCGCGTCAAACAAGTAAATTTCATTGGAAGATTCGTCCAGCACCCGGCCGAACCGGACCGATTGCGTGTGCGCCTCTTCCGCTTCGGTTGCCGCTGCCGACAAAATCAGCGTCATAACCGTTAAAACCAAAAGATACGATTGCAGAAGGGTAAACGATTCCTCCAGAGACCGTGAGGTGAAAGGTCCCCGGCCTTCCATAGTTCCCAAGACCGCTATCGCGGACACCAGCAGAATCGAAATCACCGTACCGGGATGATTGAAACGATAAGCGGCCCAAACGAGACAGGGGAACAACATATAGACCAAAGGATAATGGCTGTACTCCAGCCAGTCCCCGAAGACCACCTGACTGGTCACGTAAAACAACAGGAGAAGCACGCTGACTTCCACCCGGCGGGCCGGAGTCCATTTAAACGTCAATGGCTGGCGAAATACAAAAAACAGCGGGGAAACCAGAAGCACTCCCATGAAATCCCCCAGCCACCAGGTCACCATCTCATTTATAAACTTGCTCCAGGGCAGTTGTCCTGCCCATCCCAGAATTGTCAGACTGATGGAACCACTGACCATACAGCCGACTAACGCCACTATAAAGATAAAGCTCAGGACATCTTTGGTCCGATTCAAAGGGTTTTGTGAACTGACATAACGCCTAAACAGAAAGGCGCCAAAAAGCGCCTGGGCGGTTGCCGCAACAGACATTCCGGCCGCTATTAATATTCCTTTCCCATCAAGAGGGTCGGAAAAGGTACCCATAATATTCATAAACCAGATGTTAAAGACCAGGGCCCCCAGAAAGACCCCCGGCCATAGACGGTTGCCGCAACAGATGGAAGCTCCCAATGCCACCCCGGCGGCGGGGAATATTGGCAGACTCAAACCGACCGGATGGCCCACTTGAATGATTAGCCAGGACGCGAAAAAATACATCCCGGCGAGGGCCAGCATTTTCAAGAATTGATTAAAATGGGTCATGGGCATTTCCTGCAACACGCCGGTTACACATTGATTTTCAGGTGTTTATTTGAGTATAAGCGGGACACCGGGACGACTCCAGACTTTTTTCGCGAATTTGGGCCAGTGGTTTTTATTCCAAAGCGTTAGAAATTCAGGATAATTCCGGCCCATTATGAGCCACTTCTTTTTCTGCTCCGGATCGGTCATCGACACAACCCTTGATAATTCCCTATCGGTTTCTTATATCGGAAAGATTCTTCAATAATTCCCAAAATGCACCGGAAATGCCAGAAAAAACCGTGAGAATCCCGGAAAACCGTGGGATTTTTAAAATATTTTCAGCCCCCGTTGGAAAAAATCAATGAACCCCCCTCTAATTGCCCAAGTTTCAATGGATTTCGGTTTCAAGCCTAAACTGGAAAATTCGGGTTTCATTTATCAAATAGCCTCCTTTGCGTTAGAATAGGATGTCACCTTAAGCTATTAATTTCAGTATGATAAAAGGATTTTCAGGACATGAGCTCTGAGCCGCTGATTTTCCAGGCGCGCGAACTACTTAAAAAAGGAGACTTTGTGGGTGTGTACGATGTCGCCTACAAATCTCTGGAAGATGGAGAAATCGCCGACCCGACCCTGGCTCATTTGGCCGTCCTCAGTCTTGCCAGGAGCGGTGCGACCACTCAGGCGGAGCATTTGTACCGGAAAGTGAAAGCCCTGCTTCCTCCGACCGAGGAAAACCTTTCCCTGGAAGCGCGCCTGTACAAGGATCAATTTTTAAAGGCCACCGATCCTGCAACCAAAACCTCACTCGGCAAGAAAGCCCGCGATCTGTATCTTGCGGCGTACCGGATCAACAAAAATTATTACCCGGGTATCAATGCCGCGACCCTGTCGTTAATCATCGGCGATAAAAAGTCCTGCCATCGCCTGGCCAGGGAGGTCTTGAAACTGTGCAACCAAAACTCGGTAGTCTACAGCGGCGAAGATTATTATGTGGAGGTGACGCGTGCGGAAGCCAATCTCCTGTTGGGAAACGAAGACCAGATAGCGCCAATACTTTCTCATGCCTGTCGAAGCAACGCTCCCGATTATGGTAAACTGAGCACCACTTGGAAGCAGTTGTCATTGATTTGCGAATACCGGGGCATAGCGACCGATTGCATAGAAGCCATCCGCCCCCCCACGGTCGTCGCGTTCATGGGCCAGACCATACACGGGATGGGGAAGTCCCCCGGTATCGATCCCGCGGACGAGCCCATGCTCCGCGAACAGATCCGAAACCTTCTGGAACAGTATAATATTAAAATCGCTTTTGGGTCCCTGGCCTGCGGCGCGGACCTGATGGTGGCGGAAGAAATATTGAACCAGAATGGAGAATTAAACGTTATCTTGCCGTTTTCCCGAGAAGAATTCAAACGCACATCGGTCTCTCCCGCAGGTCCCGCCTGGGAAGCAAAATTCGACCGGGCCCTGAAACGCGCGGCCTCGGTGTATCAGATTGTAGAAGACGCATACACGGGTTACGACCTGCTGTATGAAGCCTGTTCCCTGCAGATCATGGGCCTGGCTTCTCTCCGGTCGCAAACTCTGGGTTCCCAGGCATACCAGATTGCGGTATGGAACGGCCAGCCCTCGGCCAGTCCGGGAGGCACCGCCGCCGCCATGCAACGGTGGGAGGGTCTGGGACAAAAAAACCTGATTATCCAGGTTCCGGAACCGCGTTCCAAGGGGGTGGCACCGCTCCCCGTTTCGGCCTCGCAGAAAATCGAACTGAAGCGGCACATGAAAGCCATGATTTTTGCCGATGTCAAAGGCTACAGCAGTCTCAAGGAAAAACAACTGCCGCAGTTTGTCGCCAAATGGTTCCAACATCTGGAACAGATTTTTAACGACCACTCCGGAGAAATCCTTTTCGCCAATACCTGGGGAGACGCGATTTATCTGGTCATTGATTCCGTCTCCTCCGCGGCCCGCGTTTCGCTGGAGTTGACTCGTATTTTTTCGGAAGAAGATCTGGCCGAACTGGAATTACCCGAAGACCTGGGGTTGAGGGTCGCCGCACATGTCGGCCCGATATTCGAGGGCTATAACCCGCTCACCCGCAAAAAGGAATATTTTGGAACACATGTCAACAAAACGGCCCGGATGGAACCCTGCACTCCTGTGGGATCGGTCTACGTCACGGAACCTTTTGCCGCTCTGCTTTCCATGGAAGCGGCGGGGGCTTACCGGTGCGAGTACGTGGGCAATCATCCCCTGCCCAAAAATTTTGGAAGAATCCGCATGTACCACCTGGGAGAGCAATAAGATGGCGCGGAACCCGGTATTTTATTTGATGACGCTGGCCCTCTTCGGGTGCCTGGTGCTTGCCGGAACTGCCGCCGCCCAGCAGAGAGTTCCCATCCAGTTCCTGTCGGTGGCTCCCGACGCGGAAACCAAACAGGCCGATCAGAAGCTGTTGGAGTATCTTCGCCACAAAGTTCCGCTGACCTTTGAAGGGCAGGACCTGAAGTATGAGACGGCCATCAAAACTCTGGTGGACTGGAATGCTGAAAAACAGGGTCCCCTGCTGGCACGCGTCACGCCGTATGCTTTTGTTGTTGCGGAAATGCTGGGAGCGGAAATGGAAATCCTGGGAACCTACGCGGGAAAAGAATCGCAACTGGTGACCAGCAACAGTTACTTTGTCGTTCACAAGGATTTCGGCTACGAAAAGCCGGACGCTCCGGAAGATTTTGTTCGGCACGTCCAGCACCCCAAAACCCAGATTGAAGATTTCGTCCAACTCCTGAAACTGAGGGAAACTCCCGCGCGGTTTGCCTTTCACAGCAAATACAGCACGGCGAGCCATTTTCTGCCTTCCCTGTTCTTCAAGGAACACGGCATCTATTCCCTGTTCACCCCGGCTCAGAACAAGCAAAAGTACATCACCATTCACAGCCTGTCCCCGGATGGAGTCTCTACTTCCGCGGACCTGATTCCGTTGATCAAAAGCCAGCAGGTGGAATTTGCGGCGATCCGCGAAAGCGTTAAAAACAAGTTCGACGCCGACGGCGATCTCAAGTTCATCAAAATGCCCTACTTGACTCCCAATGACCTTCTGATCGTGATCCGGCCTTTCCGGAAGGAGATCAAAGACCAAATCCTCGAATCCATTCGCAAGATGGAGGCTACGGACATTAATGAAGGAGACGTGCTGAAGTGGGAAGATTTTAACGCCAGCCCGAAGGCCAGGAAGTTTCTGGCGGAATTGCGGCATCTGGCCAAAAGCACCCCGCATCCGGTGGTGGTCAACATTCGCAAGTCGCAGAAGGAAAATTCGGGGATCGATGAAAAACATCTGGAAGCCGCCCGTCAGGCGGTGCGCTTTTCCGGAACGGAAATGGTGCTCTTCGATGAGGATTTCCATAGCGCCTTCGACGTTTTGTGGACGCTGGAAACCCGGCACGACGACTCGATCCTGCTGACCAGTTCCATCATGGATTCGGGTTTGACCCAGGAGTTTGCGGTCAGCTACCGCAAGGGCGACATGGAAAACCTGGCTGGACGCATTAAATGGGTCATCGATAATAAAATGCACCGCATCCGGTACGTCTGGCCGTTCGACGATAAAACGGCGCGGGTCCTCCGGGACGTGGATTTCCGGATTCCCCTCGGGCAGGGATTGAAGGTTCAAAAAATCACATGGACCGATTTCAACACCAACGAATACACGGTAGATACGCCTTTCAATGTGGAAGTCACCCGGTCGGATTTTCATTCCTTCCAACTGGACGGGAAAGGATTCCCCAAGAAAGAGGACGGACGATTCGTGTTCGAGCCGCTGGGCAACGTCGCCTACCGGGTTTTCCTGGAGCGGACTTCCAACGCCGGCGACATGTACAAGTTAACAACGAAAGCTTTGATCGGGCTGTTTGGCCTGGCCGCATTGTTCGCCCTGGTTGAGGTAATCCTCAGACCCAAAACGCCGGATCGTCTTAAAGAGAAACCATGAGTTATCGGATTTTAAATAACCGGCTGGGATTGCTTTTCATACTGCTCGCGCTGTTTGTCCTGAACTATGCCGAGACCCGGATCGAAAAGGACCTGAAGAGCACCGGCCAATATGAATTGGGGTACGACATCGCCCAGACCTTTATGGAATTGGAAGGGAACCTGGACTTCTCTCAATTCGATAACCTGGGCGAGGCGGTGGTCATCGCCCACTCCCTTTCCTTCTATATTCTGTTTCCGGCGCTACTGCTCGCGGTGATAGCCGGTTTGCTTTTCCGGCGGGAAATCACCCCGTTCCGCGTCATGACTCTGGGGCTGGCGATCAGTTATGGCATCGCGCTGATCTTTTTTATTTTCTTCCCGGTGCCGGAACGATGGACCTTTCCCGCAGCCCATGCTGTTCTGCTGTCCGACACCTGGTCCACCGGATGGGTCGACTATTACCGGGCCTTCCGCGCGCCGGACAATTCGTTCCCCAGCCTGCCCGCCGCGTTCATCCTGGTGATGATTTTCGTCTGCTACCGCTACCGGTTGAAATTCAAACATACCGCGACTTGCGCCGGGTTGGCGGTGATCCTCTCCTCCTTCACTCTGGGAATTCACTGGACGCCGGACCTGATGATTGGCGGGTTTTTAGGCGTGTTCAGCGCGTCGATGGCGGTGCTGTGGGACTATCGCATTGTTGATAAAATCAAAAAGGTGCAACCGGAACTGGCCACCCAGGGAAGCGCGGTGCTGGCCATCAAGCCCGCAGAGAAAAAAACCACCTTCATCAGTTACCGCAGGGAGACCGGCTCCATCATGGCCCGTATCGTGCAATCGGAATTAAAAAAGCGGGGGCATCTGTCTTTTCTGGATGTTGACGACCTGGGGCCGAAACAGTTTGGTGAACGGTTGTTGCGGGAAATCGAATCCGTTCCCAATTTCGTGGTGGTGCTGTCTCCGGGCACCATGGACCGGTGCGAATTTCATGACGACTGGTTACGAAGGGAAATCGCGCACGCCATCAGCACGCAAAGGAATATCGTGCCTCTGATGGTGGATGAGTTTGAATATCCTCCCAAAGACAAAATTCCAGACGAACTGGAAGAACTCCTGCATCACAACGGCGTCACCTATTCCCACGAATATTTCGCCGCCACCTTCGACAAACTTTCCGACTTCCTCCAAAAGAAATAATACCGCTTTCAGATTCCCCAAAACACTGTAGCTATACGTCGTGGTTCCCGATGCGTCGACCCTGGTCAACAGTTCCCCGTTTTCCGTGTAGGTGTAGGTACAGGTATAGGTATCGGTTGCGGTGGAGGTGAGCTAGTGTTTGGAAGGATTCCTTATGTAGTCAAGAAGAGACTTGACCCCATTTTGGATAAAGGAAATGGGA
>Ga0224501_10001400_pt1 | contig 18714 bp, 12 predicted proteins | sample SF_Oct11_sed_USG_4_FD_169105 | JGI IMG/M metagenome (GOLD analysis project Ga0224501, IMG submission 169105) | Sediment microbial communities from San Francisco Bay, California, United States - SF_Oct11_sed_USGS_8_1 | ecosystem: Environmental > Aquatic > Marine > Sediment | place: USA...
GATAATTTGGGAAATCCCGATGATGATGATGATGATGATGATGATGATGATGATGGTTCGCTAGATGATGAGACCGAAGAAAATATCCAACAGATTGAGCTAGTTTTTTCTGAGACCCTCGGCTTTTGCTCTTCCCCCTCTGTGTCAACGCATGATGTTAGGTTGCATTCCGCTGCATCACCAATCATTGAGCAAGAATCCAATCACACCACCATTGAGTTGACCTTGAGCCACCCGAATGCAAAACAACCAGAAAACTTTAAGCCTAGAAGTCCAAAAACCTTGCCGCGGCGCAGGAAACCAATGGAGGAACAGACAGCTTGTGAGATTCACTCCCAAGTTCCAGAGCAGGCGATTATAAATGACCCACCAAATGAATCGGATAAGTTTCAAATCCGTGATCAACCAGTTAATGTGATGCAATCTGCGGGTAGCCTCTCAGCTAAACAATCTGAAGAGAGAGGGGAGGAAATATCATATGCGGTCCCTGACTCTAGTCAGGCACCATCACAGACTCTAAAAAATGCCGTTCAAGAGACAACCATCACCGAGACAGTCATAGAAACAGTCAGCGAGACAGAAACTGTCACTGAGACAGTTGTGCATAAACCAACCCTTCGAGCAGTGAAACTCGACTATATTTCACAAATTGCCTCTGTGGAAACAGTGCCAGAGCAACCTGAGAACATTCATCAAAACCAGTTAATGCTGGCGCAAGATGAAGATAATAATAAACAAGGGAATAAACCCGTGTCGCCATCTTTACGTGGTAGAAAACAAACACCTCCCACTGATTTTGTGATGAGTGCACCGAAACTATTCAGATTTGACAGCATGCTGTTGGATGATCCAATTGAGACACATAACAAACCGGCAGTGACGGAATGTAAGAAGTCAGCTCCGCTATTAAGATTCGACAGTATGCTCCTCGATGACCCAATGAAATTGAGAAAATCCACACAAGAGTTGCCTGTTCCAGCTTATGACATTAATAGTAATATTTCTGATGGGAACAATCATCTTGGTATGCCTTATGACAATAACAGCAACTCGGGAAGTTTTGAGAGTATGTATGAGACAGCGCCCTCTACACCTCTCAGTCCTTTAGATGACAGCGTGTATTTGGGTCCAGAGGTTCCACTCAAGGTGAAGCTGAAGAGCTTGTCACTGGCTTATGAGAGAGATGATAGTCGTCGGGCAGCTCAGGAAGCGACTGTTTCTACTGAGTCAGCACACACCGAGCATGTTCGAACTAGGTATGGGTTCCTGCTTCCATCAGCTTGTGGGCAAGCTAGATCCCAGGTTTAAGTCTTAGTCGATGCTGTGCGTCCACTGCGAGAATGACCTCACATAATCCCTAGCTCCTACTGCTTCAGTGTCAAGATTAGAAGTTTAGAAGTTTAATAGGATACCCAATGCACCCACGTAGAAAAGAATAAATTTATAACGGAAAAGTGATTGATGAGACACATACTGTCTTGACTGGTTTCAAATTCCCTAACCATCTCTGACCAATAACTAATGCATTTGCCATGCCTTACTGACATGCACTCTCTCAGGTTGGTATGAGGACAATGGGAGTATGGAGTATTTAGACTGGGTGTAGAGGGATGAGGCGAGAGGGAGGGTGAGGGCAAGGGGGCTCTGGATCGTAAGGTGGTATGGAGAATCTTCAAGTTCGCTAGGAAAACCGCTTTAAGAACAACGCTCTACATCAAATAAAATCTAGTCTCCCATTTAGAAGACACAAACCTTTCATTGTTTTGATAATCCAATAGAGATATTCAAAGATGGTTCAATAGAATTGTGATTTAATGGTGATTTTGGGTTTTTGCAGGTCACATAACTCCCTCGATCGGCCAAGGAGACCCAGACCATATTCAAGTGACATGGATTTGAGATCCACATCCTTGAGGTTGGTATATGCATTTCTTTCAACAAGAGAACATTACCTCTACACAAGTGTAGAGTAACTTAATTTACTATACTTCTGTCTTGTAATAAAATTAATCGGCGTTTTTAGTCAATTTTAAGGCTAATTTAGGATGGTGGGTATAACTCAATGGCTAGATCGCTTGACTCGAGATCGGCAGAGTCACCCTGGCCCCCAACCATGAGAATGAGCTCCCCACACAATTTCTAGCACCTACCGCACCAACAAGCCTCCGGGTTAGGGGGCTCAGTGAATAGGACAGCCAACTGCCTGGGTAGAAATAAAAAGATGATCACTGTGCACAGAGCATGGATCATCCTAATGTTTTTCAGTTGACATTTGTAATTTGGGATGGGTTTGTTTCGTGTCGGTTTGTTTTTAACTCTGAGCGAGTTACATGGTCTCTTTTCAAGTTCTAATGTGCAACTGAATCTCTTGGAATTTTCCACAAACAAGTGTTCACTTTCTGCGTGTTTTGCCATTATGCACATTGGAAAGGTGTTGAAAGTTGTGCAATAAGCTGTTTGTTTTTCGCCTTGCAATCTCTGCTGTTGCAAGATCAACAGGGTCATGTTCGGTTATGACCAGAATTCAAATCCAGGCTGTTGTGATTTAGAGCCCTACGCTCATACCACTGAGCTATCCCTCTATCTATTCTAGTGTTGATTTCAATCGAACTGGCTCTCTTAACAGAAGAAACTTATATCACTCTTCTTCCTGCAGTGCCTCAGCAGCCAATAGGGTAAGTATCTCATAGAAATAACATCTAACGTAACATTATAGAATAACATAACACTGATACATAACTATTGAAACCTACTGGTACCTCATCACAAAATATATGGGCTGTTTGTGAATGCCACACCTCTTCCTCACCGCCTTCACCTTCCTCAGCTCTAAAGGGAGTCAGGTACCTATTTACTGATGGGTGAACAGAGAGAGTTATTGAAAAATTCTGTGCTCGATCAAGCTGCGTTTTGATCCCGGATCTGTGAACTTACTACTGATTTATTACTGCATAATTTCTCCACTAAAAAGCAATTTCCGCATGCTCGCATTCCCAACCCAAGGTCTCACACTTCACTTGCTGTTGAACCATTGCTCATCCATGTAACATTTTCCAAGGTTTTCTGTTTTGCTGAGTAACATGTGGGATTGAAACAGTGGGTTATGTAACGGGAGCAGTTTTCTCCATGGAGTTATCCTCCCGGGGAGGATAACTGTATGGGTTTCTCTGTGTCAGAGATATAGTTTGTATGCTAACAAGCTTTGTGTCCCGTCACAGCAGCTAACACCTGTCCTGTTGCAGTCTTGTGTCGAAGAGCGACAAAGTCCAACATTGTCCAGCATTAAGCCTCTCAAGAGTAGTATGATGCGCCTTAAATCTGCTGATGAACTTATTACAGAAAAACGCCAAGGAACGAGGTTGGTTTTATAACTCCACCTCTGTTAAGCGAAACTTATCCACACATTACTTTTTGCATCAGCCACTATTCTGAATTTCCAAAGTAAAAATAATTTCCCGTCTCCAAGACAGAACAGCTAGCAGGAGTGGTGCAGAAATCGGCCTATTAAGTCCATTTGTCTCAGCGCTTCCCAGGGTGAGTCATTGGGAGACTTGTGCCCCATAAAATTTAGCTCTATGGGATAGAAAGCTAAGGATGAGAAGGGTTTTTGCCTAAACTGGCAATCGAACCAGAGACCCCGGTCAAAGGTCAAGTACTCGTATACTACCCACTTCACTTCACTCTACTCCCAAATTGGGAGGATGGGAACTACAGGGACACATAGCTTTTTATATTCCCGGATACATGCCCATCCTCACCCACCTGAGTAGCACTCAGCCGATCTATCCCACTTTGGTCTTATAATGAATGATCATATTTCTGTTGCCAATTTGATCATTTATCGAATATTGTGACCCAAAACCAGTTAAAACTTCCGGTGATTTTTTGTAAAGTTTCCAGACCAACATAATTTCAATGCATGTCAGCTAATTTCGCATCATGTAATGTTATGTTTTACTCACAGGGCATTACCAGATAACTCTGTAAGCATGTTGTGATCGACCTAAAAATTGGGTGTCAACTTTCTAATCGATTTCCTAATCTAGGTTTCTCTCTGATTAAAGCTTTTCTGTATTTGAGGTGGTTTTTGTTGTAACCTTGCAGTTGCAATGTCTTTGCATGGTGTATAGGCAACACATTTCAGCTCTATGGTTGCACCATGTAATGTATACTTTTCAAATGATTCTCTAGCTAGGGTTGTCATGGTCAACGATTCTCTGAGTCTGTAGGTAAGATTAATTCTTAGGTATTTGAAATTTCTCAGACTTCCCACAATCAGGGAGTGCTGTGATGTTTCTATTTATGTCGCTATAGTTGGGTAGTGAGAAACTGTATCCCTTGCCCTGTACCCGGGTACCCTCGAAACTATGTACCCCGTATTCTCGAAACCAGGTACCCCGTACTCGAAACCATGTACTACGTAACCCAAGCTCGAAACTGTACCCAGTACCTTAGGTACCGTGTACTTTCATCAGAAATTTGACGAAAAAGTGGAATAACCCCATTAATGTTTAAAAATTAAAGCTAGGTCCTTGTGTTTTCAGTGCAACACAATGAAACCACTTTTGTCTTTTCCTTTTTAATAATCATTTTATGACACAATGTATTGGATAAATTCCACCACTTTCATCACTTGGAATTTCACCAACTCTTTTTTATGTTAGAATACCATGTCTCAACCTGGGTTTTGAAAGTGAAAACAATAAGAGCTTAATTTTTATACTGAAAGTCATGGGTTTACTAGACCTTAATTTTTAAACAATGATGGGTTATTCCACTTTTTTGTCAAATCTCTGGTGGAAGTGTATGGTTTCGAGGGTACAGGGTTTCAAGCTATAGGTACAGGGTGCATGGTTTCGAGAGTATGGGGTACCTGGTTTCGAGAGTACGGGGTACATAGTTTCGAGAGTACGGGGTCCATAGTTTCAAGGGTACAGGGTACGGGATACATAGTTTCTCAATACCTGCTATAGTCGGGAAAGTTGAAAATAGCTGCCGCTTTTTTCCTGCTGATGGTGGTCAAACCATGGCAAGGGCCTATCTCTAGTGCCACTGAAGTTGGCATGTGGTAGTGGTCCACACGATCTGATACTAAAAGAACCACAATTCTAAGACATAGCCAAGCAGATCAGGTTAAGTTTGAACTGTAGGAACCCATTGGTTTGACCACCAGCACAAAAAAGCCACGCTGTTTTCAACCTTCCCAACTATAGTAAACTGAGATGGATTATGAATTGAGAAACCATCAACCCAATGATATAATATTTTCATTTACAGAGCCTGTAACATTGTGATTTGAGTCATATTAAAGGGTCACTGGGCTAAATGGGTTTATGGTACAGAGGGGTTTTCAATGCACGCTAAGACCTAGTAGGAGGTTCCAAATCAGGGAATGAATGACATGGCCGCAGTTGTTTCATAACACTTCAGGTACCTCTACAAAAGTGAAAAACCATAAAGTTCAGAGACCCTTTATTTAGATAGAAGTTCTTTCTAAGAAAATTGGCTTTGACTTTTCAAATTCTTAAAGCCTTACTTAGCGTAACGATTTATATAATAGAATTCTTTTCTTTACATAAATACCATGATAAATGCATGCATCGTTACATGTAAATACCACTGTGACAACTCTAGTTTAGGTGTAAGTTACACAGTTAAAATGATTTTAATAATCACCAATATATAATTATGGACCATGTTTTATGTAATCGAATGCATGTTTGCGAGAAATGATCGTTGAGATGTTACTTTAATACATGTGTCATAAGCACAGCATGGATTCACGCTGTGAGTTTCACACTGTATCACTGTGAAGAATAATTGTGGCCTGGGATCTGTAGAACACTAACCAAAAGAAAATCATAAGAGTTACACACCATTTTAGGAATTAAAGCATCTGTTGTTGCAATCTTTTAAATATTGAATTTAATCTGCAGCTTCAGGTTCCTGGTAAAACCACATTTAGCAATAAAGTTGTAATGGAGACCCTGGTACTGTTGTCCAATTGACCATTGCTGTACTGTATTATGGTGATCCGAATCCGATGACAAAACATGAAGTGGTCCCGCCAGATCAAAGTGACAAACAATCCCCGAGCTAAATAATCATTGTATTATATATCTATATAAACCACTGTCCTTTTTTCCTTAGAGAGTCAACCGAAGGATTGAGACTGAACAACTTCCGACAGCTGCAGGAGATACCAAAGAGAGGTACTGTCTCGAAAGCAAGATCGATTTTCCAGGAGGCGGGAAGCTTTAATTCTCATATTGGCACAGACTTCACTAAAATATCACTGAAGCATTGACAGTGTGCTTGTGACTGTGACTGGTCTGAATTAACCCAATGCCAACCAAACCAAACCAAGACTGCTGCAGCTGTACAAACCTTTTTGTTATACATAATTGTATGTGTCCTGAACTGTGATGTTGTAAACAGTCAGACCTATTCCAAGTCAACGAATATGAATGCAGAGGGTTCTATTTCTGTTGTTAATATTGTAAATAATCTATCTTACGGTGCTGCTACATCTGGCATATGCATGTGCAATATTTCCCTTGTTCTGTCTTCTTCAACATGTTTGATGAATCTATGATGCTCTATATGTTGTGGGTGTACAGTCGGTTATGTTATGCTCTAGATCTTAAAATGAGCGTTATTTTTGTACTATTTATAAATAGAAACCTATTTCTCAGTGTTCCCTTCAATTCCGATATCACCTCAATCCTTGCAGTATGTGCCCCATACCCATTAGATCTTATCGAGGGTACAGTCATGCTCTCGTGCTCTCACGACCTATGCCAGTATAAAATTTTGTTGACCTATCTCACCATTGTCAATACCATGTGATTATTATGACCCACTGCGTCATTTTAAATTGGATAAAAACTTAGATACCCAATGATTGTTGTTATAAATCGAAAACTACTCTGCCCAGAGATAGCTAAAAGTATATATTTTTACATAAAAAGTATTAATAAAGTATGAATATGGGTTATTGCATTTTAGTCTCAGGACATTGATAAAATACCACTCATAGACCTCTATAACTACATACAACCTAAACAGATCAGTATTCAGCACAGTTTGATAAAAGCTCTTTGGTCATTGATTTCATAAGTCGGTATCGTTGGAACACAATGTATCGCTTTGAGTCTTCGTAGTTATCTCCCAGTGTCTCAATTTGTGCCTTGATTAAGGAGATTCTTCTCTGTAAAGCTTTAGTCATCTCAAGCAGTTCAGCTCGTGATATGTCTGACAATGAATCTGGAAAATAAAACCAAACTTGTGGCCATTCTCTCCAGCTACACTCCTGAAGTGAGCTAGATGGGCTAAGTAATGGTCTTCACCAATGGAAATACATGTGCCACTGCCTATAAAATCATATGCTCGCATCAGTTTTGTAGTTTTTTTCCGATCGCCAGCTATGATTGCAATAATACGGAACTGCTTTACTCACAAGCCCCGATTCAAAGGGAAAAGGTTCATAGAATGTGTTATTTTGTCAAAAAAATTATGTTGGATATTATCTGAACGGTGATCACAGTCAGTTATGAGACCTTCAATTCAAAGGAAATAGCCATTGTGACCGAGACAACTCCTGGACAAAAGACCTGTTCTTACAGCATGTAATGGCGATAAAGCTTTATTGAGATGGTCAACCTAACCACGGTAATCAGAATTATGGTTCTGTGTTTAGCCACGAGTGAACAAGTCTAGAATTCAACATGTGACTGAATCCGAACAAAGGCGTACTCGTGGTGAATTCATTTCAGTAAAGGACAGTGGAGTAAATAAAGCCTTGATTTTTCACATGTTTCAGCTTTTCACATTTCGCATTCTGGTTTTCACTATTGAGGTGATAAATAGATGCGATGTGGAAAACATGTTATAGAGAGTATAATTTTTTACGTCACTGAGGTGAGAAAAAAAGGTTGTTATTGCATTTTCCCTCACTTACTTTCCTTCTTTCCCGCTCGTGGACGAGGACCATGTTGTAAACAAGGACTTGTCTTAATAATGGCATCCACGTAAAATAAAAATAATCTAACCTTCACCTTTCCAATTCATCCTTATATGTGAATGTAACATACATGGGCGAAATGAGAAGTTGCTTGTGACGCCATGCAATGAGCTTCTGCTGAAACAGCTAAATGGATATCCTGGTTCACCATAGTCAGCGAACAATAAGTTTCCGGAGAAGCAGGCCGTGGTAATAATTCATGGAAAGGAAGTATCAGAACCCAGTGACACCTGTCATGTCTGTTGCTGCCGTACCAATCTGCTACTGCAGAGCTTCTAAATGGAGTGAGAACGGTTACATCGCCACATCTTCTCTTTTCGAAATATGATTTGTACTTTTTTAAAATTGCAATTTGTTTCGTGTTTCTTTTTGTTGCGGGTATATTTTTTATATTTTATTTTTTTCTGTCTCTTCTATTTTCATGAGGTCAAAAAGTTATTCTGGTACACTTGTGAAAAATCTCAATAAGAAAATTCAACACTGCACTGATTCTCTATGCTTGAAACATACATCTACACTTCACTGTTTAATGAAAACTGGGATATAGAAAGTCCACACTCGTGCTGAGTAAACTTTGACAGTCCCATTACTTCAAGATGCTAGATCTTTCTGAGGATACGGGTAACAAGTGACAACGCGCAAATCGTAGTAAAAAATATACCATGATGCAGACATGGATTGAAGACAGCAGGCGCTTGGATTGTCCCGTAACAACTCCTTATCTGAAACTGAGAACCCATTATACGTGCGCTGTGCATTTGTCACAGTACCTCGCTCACCTCTCATTTATTGAGTCTCCCCGATGACCATATTACTGACTTTACTTACAGTTCATGTGAAAACAAATGGCTTGGGTTGGCTGACTCTTCTCCTCCCAATACCATCTAATCGGTCTTATAGCCTGACTTCCCACTGAAGCACCGGATGCCCTAGTAGAGTTTGAGTTGGACCCGGGCAAGTCAGCTCGTTTAATCAACTCGATCCCCATATTCCCAGGTGTTACCTGGTTTGTTAGATAATCCCCATACTCAGCAATTCTTCTTCTTATCTCCATGATAGAACAGCTGTCAGGATTGTTGCAGAAGTTGGCCTACTGAGACTTTGACTCAGCGTTTCCAAGGGTGCATCATTAGGGGACTTTCTGTTAGCACCTGCATGCTCCATAAACTCTATGGATGGGCCTCTTTTATTCAACGTGGAGATACGAAACTGAAACTCAGCAATGAGCAGGTATCATAATTCATCATCACTTACAGTTATCATTGTTGTCTCTGTGTAGGCCTTGTCCTATCAACCCGCCCATTCGAAGGGCCCGCGTTACATTAGGTAATGTACCTAGCTTGGTATACATTATGGCACGTTTGATCGTTCCTTTCAGCATTGTGTATCGTCGGAAGATCTCATAACTCTTGCCTTCTTCATACTCTCCTGTAAAAGATATCAATGATTTCATAGTGGTCTGTTAACCAAAGGACGCCCCAGGATATGTTGGTACTTAGGGATAGGTCAGTGGTAGAGTCCTGGTCACGGTGGCTCCTGATATGAGTATGATCGTCTTACGAAAAGCCAAAGGCCTCACTATAAGGCGGAGCATTGACACAGAACCGTTCAGGGTGCTCCATGTTAAGCCCTAACCGGTGAAATTATCCAAACTGGCAGCTGTCTGTAACGGTCAAGACGTCAAAAAACTGCAACTTTTTAAGCCAGCAACTGCGACTGCCAACAGCTGGGAGTCTGAGGTTCCGTGCGCTGGTTCGATCCCATCAACTTTGACATATTTATTAACTCACTCCATGCTGAACTATTAAGATCTGGGAGTGGGTGAGAATTGATAATGAAAAGTTTTCATATATAAAGCCAAGCATTATTAACAAAACTTCTATTTTCTTTCACCAAACCACACTAGTCTAGATTTCTCCATCATTGATTATCATTTTGCACATTTTGTCATTCAAGGTTGACTACCTTGTTAGGGGTGTATCATTGCGTTTATAGGGACGGTCTTTGGCATGTAAATAAATGGCTTAGGTTGACTGACCTCTCAGGACCATATGTTCAGTCTTGTACCTGGTGCTTCACATTGGTACTCTGGAGGAGTGAAGCTAGCCGTGGGCACAGTCAGCTTTTACTATACCAACCCTGCCCTGCCTACAACTTACTTGCTATGGCATAGTCAGATTAACGATTCACACTTGAGAGTCAGTCAATCATAGGACTGGTGGGGGTGTACTAACACGCTGGTCTGAATGAAAAGATCACTGACCATCAACATGAAAACTTGTGCCTACAGAATGTCATCTTACAAGACCTATAACTTTAGTTTTGTAGCGCAGCGGTTCGCACGAGTCAGCGGGCGCCCTGTGAGAATAGAAAGAGGTCGATAGGCTAACATAAAGCAAACTCAACTAACAGCCATCTATGTCTGTCAAATTGGATTGTTCAGTCATCAACCAGGATAGCTCAGTTGGTAAAATAAACTCGAATTTGCAGGTTCGAGCCTCACTGGTGGCGGGATGTTTTTCTGGCATGGGCTTTTAGCAAGCACCTCACTCCAAGTTTCTAGCATGGGTTCGGATTACCACGGTAAAAATTGAGGTCCCAGCCAGTGGATAAGGATCCATATCATTCCATGGTTGTTAAAGATCCACCTCTCCCGAGTTTAGGTGGGCGATGTCTAAACTGACTTAGGTTGACTAACCCCCAACCTGGAGCGATGATACCGGCCTGCATGAGATGCTCCGTGCTAAGTCGTAACTGTTGAAAAAAGTATCTAACCCGGTAGCTTTACCATACGTGAGAGAAATAGAGTCGTGGATGAACCCACCTTTCAAATTGCATATCATACTCAAATGTGAGGGATACCTGACAATGACGGCTATGTCATCCATGCTTTGACCTTAGATGTAGCTTCTCTGCAAACCGTGCCATTACCTCCTAAGGCTATAAGCTATTAAGTCTGATGATGTTCTTTTTTTTGTCGATGAGGTTTGATCCATGAGCATCTCATGATTTTCTAAGGGGGTAGCACTCCCCCCTTGACCACCGTTTCAACTGCGGTCCTAGCCTTTAGCCCTTCCAAACCTGAGTACAAGGCACATATTATCGGCCAAGGATAATCCCTTGAAAAACTCGCCATGGCTAGGAATCATACCCGAGCTACGGAGAGGGCAGAGAGTGAGATATTTTCATTCTCCCACTGAGCTATTGTGGCTACCTGATGATATGCTCACCTTTAACAATCTCTATAATGCTCTTATATTTGGCATGCTCCTCCATGAGACTGAGGTATTTCTCTGCAGCCAATGACTGAGTTCGGGTGAGAGATTTCTGTGAAGGCTTTCGTCGAAGGTTGCTGTTTTGGTCATCAGTAATGGCTGCAATGATCGAACTCTTGAGATTAGCAATGCCCTCGCTAGCTGCTGAGGCATACTCTAGGCTCGCCGAGCGCAGAAATCCAAAGTAAGAACGTAGTGAATGGTGTGTGGTGAGACTCTTAGATCGTGCCATAGCGAGCACCCTTGTGAGTGAAGTTTTCAGGATCAATCGCTTTTATGTGACACATTTTGTGTTAGCACAGGTGTGAAGATTGCGAACTGACCGCCTCTCACTTCAGAGAAATGATGCGGTCATTGAAGCTCCTGAGTTTAATTTTCTCATGATATCAATTATATGTTATCCACTTCACCATTGCTCAACCCCAGAGATTCAATGATTTCTCATTCAGCCTCAGAAGGGGGAACGAATCACACAAAAACTTATGAGAGATCAGGAAAAAGTCTTTCAGACAGAGATGACAATTCCTATGCTATGTGTGACCTGGTTCTTCGGCATATGGTGGCTGGTGGGACAAATGAAAGAGTACTTCTTCTGCATATCTTGCCCCGCTACCCACCACATGCCGAAGAGCCAGGTCACCTAGTCACCTAGCAGTTCTATATGTGTATGTCGCCCTGCTGTTTCGTGCAACGCCTAAACCCTAGGAGTTATATGCGATGAGATTTTTTTCCACATGGGGGCCGGCATCTGGAGAGCTTGAACCGCTGATCAAACAACTATGACCCAGGCTCTGTAGCTACGGAGCTATCTCGGCACTATCTCTTGAGAACTTGGAATAATTTTTTCAGCCACTGTCTGTCCATGGTTGGACTTCGGGCCTCGATGTCCACAGATTGTGTGGTGCCATTGAGGAGAGAGTTGGCAGGGTTGGCAGATTACATTCATTCCCCTACTGAGCTATCATGACTGACTTAAATTGAATTAAATTAAATGTCCTCTGCTTAACTCTGAAATACGATTATGAACTGCAATCCTCCGGGACTGCAACCATTTTGGACCTATGCGAAGGTTTGTTTGCAGCCATTCCCAAAGCTGTAAAGGTACCTGAAATGAAGTGGGTGCATGAAAGACTCAGCGGAATATACAAATGGTGCCGTATACACAAAGCAACTACAGAGGGCAGCTACAGAGACAAAAGTGAACTAGCCTTTTAGTTCACCTATAAGAGTCTAACAGCTATCTCCATTATCATGACAACCAATTACAACCAGAGCTAGACGCCTCAATGTCTTCACAGCAAAATTTCAATTTAAACTAAACCGTCTGAAATAATTGTCTGTCTGCTTCAAATGAAAGGCATCTAGTAACTTTGAATTCCGAATGCTTATTTTCCATCAGCATTCTAATTTATGCCCATGATCTGGCTCGCTGAAGTATCTATTTATCTTTGTCTTTAGTTCCGATTTATAAAACATGCATACGGCGAGTTACTTGCCAGTTATTTTTTGTTATGGGTTAATAGATAGCGTACTAGGCCTTCGACCAGGGGTCTCTAACTCAATTCCCGGTTCATAACACCCTCGTCGGTTTCAGATTGCGTCATTAAACTAAAGGAGGCACACCTTCCCTATGTGGCATGCGATGCAAACAAAAGATCTCTGAAAATGTTATATGTCAAAGACTCAATATGCCAATGTCTGCATACCACTGACACGATTCAGGTTAGAAGAAGGAAAATACCAAACTGCTCTCGTGGGTAACATGCATAGTAAAACGGATTTTGTATTTTCATGGCTGAACAGATGTTAGGAGTGTGGTGCAGAAATTGGCCTACATACTAAGACTTTCTGCTTATTACACAGTTGTGTCCCATAGAGAAGGTAATTCTATGGGTGCGATCCGACTAAGTTATGGCGTGCAAAACTGTACAGATCATAATTTGTGTATTGCTTCTCTGTTTGCATCTTGTCGGGTCCATGTAATTAGCAGTTTGGGACTGTGCAAACTATTTTATTTGCTATCTTTTTGCGCTATTTATAGAGTGATTATTGTCAATTGGGGAGCTATTATGCTTAAAATTGTATTGGATCTTGTTAGTTAGTTTGTGGATCCTTTGCTTGTAGGAATGAACTGTACAGCAGGTTACCCTATAAAGTTCACTGTCTGTATGGTTAATGGAACAGCTCAGTCGTTAAGGCACGGTGCTCGCAATCGTGAGAACCTTGATTTGGATCCTGGCCACGGCGGGCCCTCGTTCTGAGTTTGGGTACATGCTAGGCTATAGTACTGACTTGGTACAAAAATATTTAAAGGCTCCCGCTATAATAAGCTACTAGTCGCTATTCTGGCTTATGTTTAGGCCGTTGTGTAGCGGTGATGTTGTAATTGTAAGCCTGTACATAGATCGTATAAGACAAATCAGGTGCCAGGCTACAATATAGGTTTGACCATAGACATGAAATGCATATATCATATGCCCATGAGGTCGACCAAAGATTCTCTCCATCATAACTAGACTCTGACAAGCTAATATTAAGAAGATGAGGTAAGTGGTTTCGTTACTCAGATACTCACAAATCTGTCTCGACATGAGTATTCCAGAACTACGACTGCTCCGCCGTGAAGGACTCATACCCGTTCCATCCATCTCTGAAACATGGCGTTTGCGGATACTTCCTCCTCGCTCGCGTGAGATTAAACTGCCAATGGTTTCAGTTATACTGTCCATACTGATGGTACTCTACATGAAACATAATTGTTTGTTTTTTATTGTTATTTTTACTGGCCATTTGCCCATCCTATTTAATAGACATCCTAAGCCTGAGGCTTGTTGGAGTGATAGGGGCTGCGAATTATGCGAGGGTCTGACTTTCGCAGAGAGTGCTCAACATGATTAGGACTTGAACCTAGGATCTTCCGATCTGACACCAAGCACTCTAACCATTGAGCCTATGAGCTATCCCACGATCCCCTAACAGCAACTTGATGCAATGAAAATAATAAATGTGGTGCTTCAGAACTCATAGTCAACAAATTGATGCGATGAGCAAGAGGGACCCCATTAAATGTAGCCGCAGACCGAAATGGAAGAATTGTTCATGAGAATCACAGCGTGTAGATGAATGGGAGGGGAATTAATCGCTTTTCAATGCAGTGTTTGTTGCAAGGTTATGGTCTGATTCACTTCAAAAGTCGATAGTTCATGCAGTCTGGAAATAACTTTTTTGTAACTAACTACATCAGACTAGGTAAAGGTTGCTTTTTATTTATGAGATGACAAGGCACTGCCATTTCCAAATACGGGAGTCCTGAAAATAGTGTCCCATGTGATATGACAAATTAATTGATAAAAGCGTCTGACACTCTGACTGAACGGGAGACATTTTACCTCTTTATATGTTTACACTGCTACAAACTCGGTTATCTTGTTATAGTTTTGCTCCAGCAAGCACAACCCCCAACAAGTTGATAAAATGAGAGGCTCCGGTTCACATCGACCAGTAGTTAGTCATCGCAAACTAGTATCGAAGTTTGTAATGCAATGGCTTTAGTTGTGATAGCGGTCCCACCTAGGAGTGAGGTAGGAACAATATCACACTGGCTACAGTTAGCAAGTATGCTCTGGGTTGAGTAATACGTAAAAGTTGCCCCTTGGCCCACTGGCCGTGTGAGAATCAGTTTGTACGGCGTGACTGAGGTGAAGTGCCACTTTCCAACTGTTCCCATTTCCTGAGTGAACACAGACCGTTTTGGAAAAACCTTGTGCACGACCTGTCTTAAAACAGGGGTCTGCAGCGTTGTGACCACTGAACCACAGCGCTTCCTTAGAAGGAGGAAATACTGCACGGAGAGGTGAAGTGTTATAGCAGGATGTGTATTGGAGTGTATGACAGATGCTCCATGCAAGAACGTTTGCACATATGCTGATAATTTGAAGTCTTTTGTTGATGACCGCTGAGGGCTGGGCAATGCTTCCACCAAACTGCTGAGGTATAGCTGAACTCTTAATTGTTTCAATACACGCATCAGTACAAAATTAATCTCTTCTCTCTCCGCAGATATTAGTTACAATTCGTTATCACAATGTTGTTTAATTGGGATACCTGTGTGCAAAACCATGATCTGATCTGGTCAACCAGTCTGGGTATTAAATTGATCTTAGCCGCGTGTCAATATGGTAATTGAGAAAAAATTCAAATGCAAATTTAACCAGCCAAGAAAAGGAATGAGTTGTTTAGGTTATTTATAATCGGTCATATAGCGAGCAACCAAGTGTTAGCATTTTCCTCATCCTTCATGGTTTTTGGTCATCAACGCAAGAGTCCATTCAAACCGTTTTAATTGCCAGTAAGAGTTATGATACACAGGAATGCCTCGAGCTGCTTTATACGAGATCAAATTTTCAGGCAGCTGAGTTGGAAAGGCAACTTTGAGTCGAGTATACAAGTGCGCTTGCTCAGTTGAGTTGCACAATATACCTATCGGCTGACCTAGTACAATACATATGTACTAATAAGTTGACTAATCAATCAAGTTAGTCAACATTGGCTTCTAATCAAGAAAGAGTCTTATGTCCATCTTTTTGTCTCAGTTATGTTATTCATTCATTAACTGCAGTTAGCAGTTGGATTTCGAGCTCTTCCAGGGTTCACCAAGATGAGATCTGATGGATTGGATGTTCAGCAATAGGTTGTGACGTCCTATCATACAATCGCCCCAAAAGGAGGAGTAGGCTCTTTTGTTCCTAAGGCACTTTTTAAAATGTTTCAAAAAGGGTCTTTTTCTCTGGACTCTAGAGCCCTTCGTTTTAGGCGACTTACACTTAACTTGTTTCATACTTAACCGACTGAAGACATAATAGATTTCATGATAAACCTTCAACTGCAATTCCCAAGTGATAAAGTTGGATTTATGGTTAAAACTATTACATTGGCCGGTTTACATATGACAGTTAGATATAGATGGCAACCTGAAGAAAATCAAGTAAAGATCAGAAGCTCACATACAAAACTAAATGGCATAAGCTGTAACCGAGAAAGTTTGCTGTGCTTAGAACAGAAGTGAAAAGATAATAAGGCCACAATGTTTGGTGTTGTTTCAACAACACGCTATGATGGACAGTGATTGTCCTTCTGAGTCCTTCAATTCACCCCAAAGGTTGACAAACTATCAATCTGCATAGCCATGCCGATGAGGTAGATGAAACAGCTCTGAGTGTTTGCACAAATGAAACAACTATGGTGCTTTATAGAACAGCATATAGTGTGACAGCACATGGTAAACCAATTCTAAACGGAATATATAGAGGAGTCCCATTAGCGTTTCGTACTTACAGTGTGGTAAACCCTGCAATATACACAAAATATGCTTTCCTACTTTCCTTTACATAAAAACACTGAATTCTGAACATATAGCAGGATAACTCAATGGTAGAGCAATCGTGAGAACCTGGGATAAATCCCGGTCATAGTGGGCTACCGTTGAATGTGAGTATGAGCTCCTCACATCTAAAAAATCATACCTCAAAACCAAAATAACACCCGCAATGAGGTGGAGCATTGACATTGGCCAGCTCACGGTGTTCCATGCTAAGCCGTAGCCGGTGAAAAAATAAGTATCTGACCCAGCAGCTTCAACATAAAGCGTGAGGATGACATACAGAAGAATGTGTGTATGTCAAGCCTTGTCATCTGTACCGCATACGTTAAAGCCACAGCATGTAGGCAAATGGAGACTGTGAGCCCAAGCGATATGATCTATAAAAGTTACAGGGTGTTCAATTTCATGGCAGATGACTGAAGGGTCATTTAGTGCTATACAGCAACTAGGTGAAACCAAGTATCTGAGAAAAGAGAGCAAGTTTTGCATACCTGTCGTATCAGTCTGCTGACCATGTTGACAATATAAAGCCCATGCAAGCTGTAATGTCACCCAGTAATATTTAATCAGTATAAAGGCCAAGTGCTCCAAGGCTGATGTCATCCAATAGGTAATATGTAGCACGGATTGAACTTAATCAGGCATCGTCATTTTTATTAAAAGACTTATTAATGAACGCACGTATCCCAATATATGCGTGGAGTGCCGCTAAGGGAATAGCCAATCACCAAGTGTCAGCTTCACTAATACTGCATTTTCTTGTGCCTAGTCTGCATTGTATCACATGGCTATAATCTTGGAAAGCCACCGGTAGACTTCAAGAATATCAAACTCATAGGCGGGATCCGTACCCATCATCCATTCTATCTGGATATTCCATTCCTCAGCAGGCTGTCAGCCCCAACGTGAAGCAGGGGTGAAGCGATGACTTAGTGGAAAGCATACTGGGGCTTTGAACAGCGGCCTGGTTCAATTCCTGGTTCAGACAAAACTTCGTCTTTCACAACACTTTCCGTCGATTTCAGATCCCAACATAGAATGAAGGTCCATCCATAGAGTTACCTTCTCTATGGGGCAAGTGGGTGCAAGCAGAACGGTGCACGTTGGGAAACGGTGAATTCAAGACTCGGTGGGCTATTTTCTGCATACCTCTGACAATAGTCAGGATAATAAAGAGGAAAGAAGACCCCCAACAGATGAAAAAAAACATGAAAATCATTGAGCAGTGATTGAAACCCGAGTGTTTTACCTCGGATCTTTGATACGAGAAAATGTAATACGGTAAAAAACATTAAGAATATTTTTATTAAATATATAATTACTTAATTTGTGATTACAACACCAGGATGAAATTTTCCAGCTCAGTTGACAGACAACATCGAACGTGATAAATATCCATTTGGCAGCTTTGAATCATCTGGCGTATAACCCAAGGGCAGAAGCTTCACGAAAACAAATTAGACTAATACACTTAATAGCGCGCGGGTAATATTGTGAGAATATAATTACAATATATATTATTATAGAGAATTATAGAGCAAAAAGGGCATTCTCCGAGTCATCCTTACGCATCTGGCGACCTCGGCCAGTGCCTGTTGATTGGTCAGAATCGGCCGCGGGTAGACTTTCTCCGACAGCGGCACGATCAGCCAGGAATCGGTCAAATTCTGCAAAAGGCAAATAGGGAATTCTGATTAGCTGAAAGAGCAGCGGGAGCGGCAAGTGAGATGGTGACAGGAGGGTGGATGAATAGTATATGTTTGGAAAAGGTATAAAAACCATGTATATGGTTTGAGGTGTATACATATGTATTGGGTACACGTGTCGGAGTAGATATGTAAATGTTTCACGATAGGTATACACATGTACATGTTTCAGAATAGGTATACACATGTACATGTTTCAGAATAGGTATACACATGTACAATGTTTCAGAATAGGTATACACATGTACAATGTTTCAGAATAGGTATACACATGTACATGTTTCAAGATAGGTATACACATGTACATGTTTCAGAATAGGTATACACACA
>Ga0224501_10001401_pt1 | contig 18711 bp, 39 predicted proteins | sample SF_Oct11_sed_USG_4_FD_169105 | JGI IMG/M metagenome (GOLD analysis project Ga0224501, IMG submission 169105) | Sediment microbial communities from San Francisco Bay, California, United States - SF_Oct11_sed_USGS_8_1 | ecosystem: Environmental > Aquatic > Marine > Sediment | place: USA...
AAGATGATTGGTTGGGGTGTTCATAAATGGGATTTCGATGTAGATGTTGTAATGAATTGATAAGTGATATCAAATATGAATTTGATTTTTTACCATTTGTAACTTCATATATATGTAGTAATTGTTTAGATATTATTGATAATTCCAGAGAAAAAGTAGATTAAGAGGAATAATTATGAGACAAAATGATTCCAGAAGGATTAATGGTGAGATTGAAATAATTAAGGGTATGCGTTGCACAACCTGCAGCCATAGAAAATTATGGAAAAAGAAAACAGGAATTTATTGCTGCAGGTGTGGAACTAAAAATTAAAAAAATGATAAATCCACTTGATGAAATGACACTTGAAGATTTTGTATCTTTAAGTGAATATTATATTCATAAAGAAAGAATGCTTAATGCAAAGGGTTTAATAAATTATAATCATAGAATAATTTATTATAATCCACAGTTTCAGAATGAAAATGGTGCGACATTAATACATGAGTTGCTGCACCATTATTATGATAAAAAGTTGGGTATAAAACAAACAGAAAAAGAAATTGAAGATTTAACTCAAATAATATATAATAAAAATAGAGATTATTTGAATAATTATGTTATTAATTTATTTAAATGAGTGAGGTTTGAGAGTATGGAATATAAACAGAGTTTAGAAGGGATTATGAAATTGGTGAAAAATAATATTTGTGGCACACGAGCAATGGAAGAATATATCCAATTTGAAAGAGATTATTATAATAATAATCAGAAATTGTATGAAGATATGTATAACCAAAATAGAGTAAAAGAATATGATTTTAAAAAATATTTGACATGGATTGACCATGTAGATAAATATATTGAAGAGACACATAATGGAAAACTTAGAACAAATATTGACAAAGTTAAATAATAAAGAACAAAAATATATTTTAGATTTAATTTTAATTGACCCAGTATCACAATCCAAAAATAAGAAAGCATTTGAAATGGATATTGTAGAAGAAATAAAAAAAGCAGAACATATTGGTTACAATTTGGGTTTAATCATGATTGATATAAATAATTTTAAAGAATACAATGATTATTATGGTCATGAATGTGGTAATAACACAATAAAAAATGTTGCCCAGAGTATTATATACCATACAAAAAGTTATGATACTTTTTATAGATATGGTGGTGATGAGTTTATTATGTTGTTACCAGATACGAATGAAAGACAACTACAAAAGATTCAAAAAAGAATAAAGGCAAATGTTATGGGTGATCATAATATTAGTCTTAGTGTTGGATATGCTCAATATCATAATCAAACAATAGAAGAGTTCATACATTGTGCTGATATGAAAATGTATAAAGATAAAAGAAAATGAATAATAAAAAATTAAACAAAAGATGTGAAGTTTGTGATAGTTTTGATGAGTGTGATTGTTTTGTCTGTTTATTGCTTTCATATTTATATAAAAATGACTGAAAATGATTCAATATTGTTCAATATTGCAATAATATATTTTATTATATTTTTTATTGCAGTTACATTATTAATAAAAATTTATGGAGGAATTTGAGATGTGTAGAGGTTTAGCAATATTGTGGAATTTTGAAAATGGTGCAATGTGTAGTGGTCATAGGAGCCACACAGACACGGCGATACATTTTGACATTTCTGAAGATGAATGTATCAAATTTGAAATGCTTGTTAATGATACTAATGAAGATGGATATGTTGTAAAATTAGATGAGTATTTTGGTCTTGAAGATATAAATTATCTGGCACCAAATTTACAAAATTGTTTTACAAACACAGGAAAAGTAAAAAATAATGTATATATGTCAATTATGGAAGATATAAAAAAAGATGAAGCAAGATATTTGAAGTATTTATTAAAGCATTTACATTACGCAACATTTATGAATGGTTTGGATTTAACTCAATCAAATATAAATACTTTAGATGTGGCTGATTCAGAGATAAATTTATTAAAAGGTAATAGTGTAAAAATTAAAGATGTATTGCGACTTTGCAGTAGTCATATCAGTCAGATAGACTTAGAAGATGTTCAAATAGAAAAAGATATTGAAATTTCAAATATGTTGTTTACAAATAAACCAGGAATTTCAAATTTTATTTCGCGTTTAACTGGTGAATACCATCCTTTGATGTTATCAAGGGTTATAAAATTAGCAATAAAAGGGTATAAGGAGGATTAAAATGTATATATTATTATTTGCATTTATATTATTATTACTATTTTTTATTTTTTTAGGATTATTACATACAAAGAAAAATTATATTTAATATAGAGATACAAAATGTTAGAAAAAATGATTAAAGACTGGGAAACATATAAACATATAGCATCAAAAAGTGAATTAAAACCAACTTTAAATTTTTGTAGTTTTGATACAGATAAATTGGTTATTGTACCATTTGGTGACCTACACATTGGCACAAAATATTTTGATGAAAAAGAATGTAGGAGAATAGTAGATTGGTGTGTTGAAGAAAATGCATACGCAATATTTATGGGTGACATGATTGAAACTGCAACACGAGATAGTGTTGGGGCGGGTGTGTATGAACAAGAAGAAATATTGGAAAAACAGATAGAACATTTTTATGATGTAATTGGACCATTAATTAAAAATAAACTTGTGCTTGGTTATCATATTGGTAATCATGAAGCAAGGTTATATAATTCATCTGGATTAAATATAGTAAAACAGATGTGTAGAGAATTAAAAATACCTTATTTTGGATGGGGTAAATTACACTACTTCAAAGTGAAAGAACAAGGATATACAATGTATACAACACATGGTTCATCTGGTGCCAGATTACCACACACAAAAATAAAAGGTGCATTAGATTTAGCAAATCTTGCAGAAGCAGAAATATATTGTATGGGTCATTTGCATCAACTATCTCATCATGTTAGAAACTTTTATGATTCAAATTTAAGAAAGAAAACAGTTGAGGAAAAACAAAAACATTTCCTTTTATGTGGTAGCTATCTTAATCATTGGGGTAGCTATGGTCATGTTAAGAATTATGAACCAGTACGAAAAGGAAGCCCAAAGATAAAATTATCAGGAACAGAACATAATATTAGAATAAGTTTATGAGGTATAAGAATGGGATATATGCATATAGATAATTTATATAAGAATATAGATATTCTTATGTTCAAAGAATGTTACGCCATGGAGAAAATCCATGGTACTTCTGCACACATTCAATACAAAGATAATAAAATACTATATTTTTCTGGTGGTTCTAAACATGAAACTTTTAGAAAATTATTTAATCATGGATACTTATTAGAAAAGTTTGAAGAATTATTTGGTGATGACAATGTTATTGTATATGGTGAAGCATATGGTGGTAAACTTCAAGGAATGTCTGACACTTATGGTAAAGAATTAAAGTTTATTGTGTTTGATGTTAAAGTTGGCAATATGTGGTTAGATGTTCCAGATGCAGAAAGCGTTGCAGCATTATTAAAATTGGAATTTGTTGATTATGTTAGATGTGCAACAGATAAAAGTTCGTTAAATTATGAAAGAGATAAACCTTCAACACAAGCAATAAGGAATGGTTGTGGTAATGGTAAACAAAGAGAAGGAGTAGTTCTTAGACCATTAATAGAAGTAACAAAAAAGAATGGTAAAAGAATAATAGTCAAACATAAAGCAGATTCATTTTCAGAGACAAAAACCAAAAGAGATATTGACCCAGAGAAACTAAAAATATTAAAAGATGCAATAGAAATCGCTGAAGAGTGGGTTACTCCAATGAGACTAAATCATGTCTTAGATAAATTAACTGATATTGAATTAGATATAAAATATACTGGTAAAGTAATATATGCAATGATTAAAGATGTGCGTAGAGAGGCAAAAGGCGAGATAGTTGAAAACCAAGAAGTGATGAAAGCGATTGGTAAAAAAACAGCACAACTATTTAAAAAACGTATTAGTAAAATTGAGACTGATAGTAATTGGACACAAATCCCAATTCATAGAAATGAAGATGATGCACAAATATTTGAAATATCAAATGGTGGTGGATAGAATGAAAACAGACAATGTGTTGAGAATAAATGGGAAGGAATTAAACTTTGAAGTTCATATTTCTGATAAAAATATTAAAAAAATAATGGAATTATTAAAAGGACAAGATGATACAATATTTGTTCCTGATAATATTGTTATTGAAAATATGAATGATGGCTTTGGAATTGTGTTTATGAATCAGAAACAAGTATTATGTTATGATAAGAGTTGTAATATTTGGAAAGTCACTTCACATGTACGCAGCGATAAAATCAAATGTAAATTAGTTCCAATCAATAAAGAAGATATGGTTGTTGGAAAAATATATTTTGAAACTAATATTAAAAAAGAATATATAGATTTTAACTATCAACCAAGTTATTTCATTTATCTTGGTAACGATAAACAAGTATATAATGAAGATGGGGGAGTATATATAGGTTTTTGTTATAATAAGTATCACTATGAAGTTGTTCCAATAAAAGAGAATTAAAATGAATAAAGAAAATAAACCAGAGCGAGATAAAAAGATAAGTATACCTATTATGGGTAATGAGCCAATATATCTTGATGATATAGTTGGTCAAGAAAGTGCAAAAGAGGAATTGTGTAAAGTAAAAATGATGTTACAAGCACCAACAATGTGTTATGTATATGGCATAACTATACCCAATATATTGTTACATGGTGAACCAGGAACTGGTAAAACATTATCTGTTAAAGCACTGGCACATGAATTGCAAATAACATCACCATTTATACAGTTTTATTCAATTAATTTGCAAGATATAGGTACTTGCTATATCAATGAGACTGCAAATTATTTTGCACAAACAATAAAAGCAATAGAATCAAATATACTCAATAAAGAAACACCACTGAAATATGGTGTAGTATTCTTTGACGAATTTGATTCTATGGCTAAGTCAAGGAGTGGTAAAGTACATAAATCAAGTGAAGATGATAAACTTGTTAATGCCATTAATACATATCTAGATGGCGATAGAAAATCAAACTGCATCACATATGTTGCAGCCACTAATTATTATGATAATGTGGATAATGCAATAAAAAGTAGATTTGGGAAACATATTGAATATAAAATGTTTACCAATGAAGACGAAATTGCTGAACTATTTAAGATTCATATAGAAAGGGCAAATAGAAAAGCGAGATTTGATGGCGAGTTTAATATATTCAAACCAATACAATATAGTCTTTTAGCCAAATATTTAAGGGGTGAAAAGATTAATGGGAGAGACATATCCCATATTGTTGATAGGGCAGTTGAACATAAATTATTTTGTTTATTAGACCCTGAAAAAATTGATTTGATAGAATCAGATTTTGAAAAACTTAAAATTGAACATTCAGATTTCAAATATGTAATTGAGAAATATTTAGATGAACATAAAAGTAAGGAAAAAGTTATTGGGTTTTCAAATGTATATTGATGATATTGTTAGGGAAAAGTATGTTGAAGAACTGGCTCATTATAAACAAAATATGGATGAGTATAAAAATAGTGATGATTTGTTAGGACACCAAATATATATTATGTCTTATCAAACATATCAATTTGTTATGGAAAAATCTCCATTAAAAATAAAAGAAGGTGAGGTGCAAAAATACATAAATAAAACCTAAGGAGGAAACTAAAATGATAGAAGGAGGATTTGTTTCAAAAACAAAATATGTCTCAAATGTTACAGGAGATGAAATTGTTTCGGAACAAGAAAAAATAAATTATAAAGAAGAGAGTAAAGTTATAGCAACAACTATACTTGCTTCAAAAGAAAAGGATAAGTTTCACGCATGGATATACTACAAGATTCGTGCAGATATGATGAAAAAAGAAGTGAAAATAAATTTATGAGGTAACAGCAATATGGAAATTATAAATGAAAAAGAAATAGAGTTTACTTTGGTAGATGAACAAATTTTTGAAGATGCTGCAATATGGCCACAATATAATAAAAGAAATGATAAACTAAAAGATAAAAATGGTAATGAATTATCATTCCCAATAAAAAGTGGCATGATAATAGATGCAGATGGTAAAGAGAGGGATTTTGATAGTGTAATATCCATGCCACCATTCATCTTTAAAAAGTTGTTTCCGGACTTGGCCAAACAAATCAGTTTTGTTCGCCAGATATATATAGCTGGTACAGAATGTTACTATGCGTTCAGAAAAACTGCAAATCAAGCAATAAATACACTAATAAAAACAATAAAGATTCAGGGTGGTGACCCACTACAAATGATATTTAAACAAACGTATGATGAAAAAGCACCACCACAAAGCAAATATGCCATCGAAGTTATTGGTAAAATTGGTGGAATTGAACAGCAACAAACGGAAAAACCAAAGATTAACATTGATGTTCAAACGCCAGAAAAAACAGATGAATTACAAAGTAATGAAAAAGCAGTACTGGATGCAATAAGTGAATTGCCAAACAAAATAAACAAAGAACAGTTTGAAAAGGTATGTAAAGACAACGATATATCTGAAGATAGGGTAGACTTATTATTTAGTAAATATTAAAATTGTTGACCTGAGGAGGAAATAATATGGCTGTAAATATAAACCTGACAAACGCCACTGACAATTCATTTAAACCAACATTATATGATGTAAATAAAGTATTAGATGAAAGTGTTGTAGGAGAATATGAATCAAGAATGGCATTGTTCACCAATTGGATTTTGAGTGAAAAAAATGTCATGATGGCTGGACCAAGAAGTAGTGGTAAAACTTTTATTACTGACCACATTATATCATTTGTTGGACAATTTGAAAAAGATGATGGTGGACAATGTTATATATTAACATCTGGTTCAGAAAAGTCAGCATGGTATGAAGCAGATAATATGCAAAATGCAAAATATGTGGTGGTTTTAGAATTGAATAAAATCACACAAAGTGCAAAAGAAATACTTAAAGACTGGGGTGAAGGAAAGGATAGTGAGTATAAAACAACAGTTCATCTAGGTGGTATAAGACGAACAAATACAATCAAACTAAAAAGAAAACCTTTTGTGTTTTGTCTGGCAGATGAAGATGAACTAAAGATTGATGCACAACTGGCATCAAGGTTGACTATAATAAGGACAGATAATAGTATAACACAAAATAAAGCAGTAATGAAACACCAAGCAGTAATATCAAGACAACCAGATAATCCAGTGCATGTAGATGAAGAAAAAAAGAAACAACTATCAAATCATATAAAAACTCTGCCAGATATAAACACATATGAATGGAAAAACCCAGCTGCAGAAATGTTTACAGAATGTATACCTCCATTCTTTACAGACTGCAGAAGAGACTTTCCAAAGTATCTAGCAAACATAGCAGGTATTTGTAGATTTTATTGGAAAGATAGACTCGTTGGTAAAATAAATAACAAAGAAGTTTATTTTATAACACCACAAGATATGTATCTTAATCATGTTATATATGGTAAAGCATTAATTTCATCTGCATTGAAATGTAATAATATAGAAAGAGAAATAATGACTTTACTACAAGCATCCAAATATCCATTGATTAAGAAAGAGATACAAAAACAACTAAAGAAAAAAGGAATACCATTGTCATTAAATATGATATCTCGTCATTTGAATGGATTGTGTGACTTAGGGTATATAGATAAAGATGTAACAGTAGAAAATAAGAAAATATTACAGTATGAGATAGGACAAATATTTCAAGACTTTGCCTTTGAAATTGACTGGCAAGAAGTGATTGAGTATACTAAAAATACAATGAAAGAACTTTATCCTAAATATGCAGAAGAATATATAAAAAAGTATTGTGATAAGCCAATAGTTACACATCCATTCACTGGTGAGAAAATTAATTTATTAGATATAAAGAAAGAACTTGTAACAACAAAATTAGGTCAATTAAACTTTGATGATGATAAAGATAATGACACACAAAAGAAAAGTAATATATTATCATTAGATGAAATGGATGGTTTAAATATAGAAGAAGAATCAATATTTTGATATAATAATATAATGAGGTATAATAATATGGGAAATATAATAGAATTAGATGGAATAAAATTAGAAGAAGTATTTGATAAATTAGATGATTTATTCAAAGAATTAAGTTATGTTGAAATAATAACAATTTTAAATCTATATACTACAAAAATACATGATTTGTGTCAAGAAGAAAGGATAGAATATTTGAAAAAGGGTATGGAGGATAAAGATGGAAATAACAAAAGAACAATTTGAAAGATATGAATCTCTAAGAGAATCTGGAGATATAAATATGTGTGATGTGAAATCTGTTTGTGGAATAACAGAATTATCAAAAGATGAAGTTTTATTTATTATGGAAAATTATGAAGAATTATCTAATAAATATTTGGTAGAATAAAAAATAAATTGATATAAAATTTAATGGGGGAATAAAATATGAAACATACAAATATACACAATTTACCAAAATATGTATATGATTGGGCAGTATTTGATGAATATGACTACGCCGAAAATACATTTAGTGCAACTGAATTGCTTAAACCACCAAGACAGTATGCATTATATAAACAGAATAAGGATAAATTAGAAATAGATATTGCAGATCTAATTTCGGCAAGATATGGAACTGCAATACATTCAAGTTTTGAGAAAATTAAATTTGAAAACTCAATACAAGAGATAAGATATGAAGCTGAAATCGTAGTTGATGGAAAACCATACTATATAACTGGGAAACCTGATTTGTTGTATAGAGAAAATGATAAAGATATGTTCCAGCTTGTAGATATAAAAAGTTGTTCAGCATATAATTATATATTTGGTTCAAAGAATGAAGAGTGGTCTAAACAATTAAGTATATACAAATGGATTTTAGAAAAGAATGGAATAAAACTTAAAGATAAAGTTGAAGTATGTATGGTCTTTACAGATTGGAGTAAACAAAAAGCACAAACAAGCCAAGAATATCCAAATAGTAGAATTGTATGTATAGATTTGGAACCATTAAGTATGGATGAAACAGAAAAACTAATAAAAGATAGAATAAGATTATTAATTAATTCTCTTAATGAGTTACCACAATGTAATGACGAAGAATTATGGAGAAGTAAATCTAAATGGGCAGTGATATTAACTAAAAATACTCGTGCAACAGTAGTTAGTGAAAATAAAGAAGTTATAGAAAAGTTCGTTTCTGACAGATGTTTAGAAGAACAAGAATATGTTATAGAAGAAAGGAAAGGAGAACCTAAAAGATGTAATTATTGTATGGCTGCACACATATGTGAACAATATAAAAAAATGGTGAATAAATAAAAATGACAAACAGATTAATTAATGAAGAGACTTTAAGAATAATGTGCGAAATTGATGGAAAAAAAAGTATAAGTAAAATAAGTAGAATAAATGGAAAAAGATTTGGTTTTACATCATTAGTACTAAATTATTTAATGGACATAAAATTAATATCTTTTAAAATTGTTAAAAATAGTAAAATACCAATACTACTTGATAATGGCGAAAAAGTTTTACTTTCTTTATTAAATATCAAAATGATTATAAAAGAATCAAATATTGGTGATATATGTTTATGATAAAAAAAATATTAAATTGGTTTGTTGATGAAAGTGGGTTGGACAATATAATTACCCAACAACAATTTGGTAAAAAGATTAGTTGTAGGTATTTATATCCTTCTTGTCAATATACTGTCACAAAACTGTTGAGAGATATTAAAACAAATAATATAATAGAATTAAAAGAAACAAAAACAATCCCTAAAGATACATTATTATCAACAGTAAATCAAAGACAAATAATGCCATTTGAAATACTATTTGATATAGACATTGAAAAAAATACAATGAGTAAAATAGATTTATATAATAATATTGTAATGAAAATAGTTACTAAATTAGAAGATGACAATATTTATTGTATGGTTTATGATTCGGGTGGTAAAGGATACCATATCCATGTTTTTATAAAAGAGTTAATGTATTATAAATATGAAGATAGAACATTATTTAGGGAAGTATTTATGGAGTATTATGGTAAAGATTTTAGACAATATATTGATTTCCAAAAATGTTCTGAGAATGTGACAATACAATTGGAAAATACAAAACACAGGAATACTCAAAAACAAAAAATATGTATACATTATTCAGCTTCATTACCAATTTCAGATAATTTGAGATATAGTTTAATTAAAAATATGGTTTGTAATTATAATATGAGAATACACAATAATATAAAACTAATATTCAATATAACCAAACAAGTTATGGAAACTGAAAATGAAAAGATTTATAAAGTGTGTAATAATTTGGACATCAATACAGATTATACAATGAAATGTATTGATTATTTTATTAATACAAATATTCCAGAAGGTAATAGAGATAATATACTTTTTGTTCTTATAAGCTATTGGTCAAACCGTGGTAAATATTATGGTTATGAGTATGGATTATCATTTAATGAGATTTTTAAATTGGCTAAACGATTTGTTGAAAAAAATGGTAATTTTATAACAGATAAGTTAATTGTAACAAAAATAAATAATGCATTATATAAAAAAAAATCTGTATCATGTAAATATAAAAAAACAATATTAAAAGGGTTTAATAAAACTAAACTATGTGATAATTGTGTATGGAAGATGATGGTAAGATAATATTTTAAGTTGGGGTGTGAAACAAATGGTAATTAGTGAAGTTAAAGATTATTATGAAGAACATTTTGAACCAGAATGCAAATATAAAGATAAATGCACGGGCAAAAATATTATTAAATGTAATCGTTGCAAACATAATAAAAATAGGAATTATTTTGAACCAATAATAATAAAAATAGGAATTATTTTGAACCAATATGTCCTTCACCAGAACCATGGGAACCAGTAAAAAATCCATATCGTTTTGAAGATTATTGGGTAAAGAAAGAAACCCACCCATATAAAGTAATTAAAAGAATATCAACCACTGATGGTGCAAATATTGAAATATCATGTGGTGATAAAGAATGAAAGTAAAAGCTAAAGAAGAAGACATTACCCAAATATTAAGAAATGATATATATGAAGTTTTGGATGTGAAGCATATAATGGGGAATTGCATGATTTTAATTCTCATCTCAAACAAAAAAGTATGGTTCAATTTGGATAATTTCGAAATTATATGTGGTGATAAAGAATGAAAGTAGAAATAGATTTAGAATATTTAAATAAATTAAAAGAAAAAGCTTTAAATTGTGAAGCTTTTTTGGTTTGTTATCCTTGTAAGAAATGTGGAAAATTAACTAATAAAACATACTGTTGTATTCATTGTAATTATTCAGGGGATGATTCATTCTGATTAAAATGAGAAAATATAATACTTATTGTTGTATTTGTGATAAAGAAACAAGAAATTCAAGATATAAAATAACTGGAATAAGTATAGATGTGTGTTATGAGTGCTACAAAAAAGATTTAAAAAATAAAAAATAAGGTGGTAAAAATTATAAACATAATATATGATGAAAAAAGATTTAAAAATATAAATCCTAGAGACTTGGAAGAAGGTTGTTATTTAATTAGAAACTTAAACTCAAGGGAATTGGAATTTATGACTATAGCGGGTAATATAATCCACTTTTTAAGATATGATGATATTAGTCACAATCCACAAGACACTTATACTGATTTTCACAAATATTATAATATAATTGGTAAAATTAAAGATTTTACCATAACAAATATAATTCTTGAATGAGGATATAATAAAATGACTGAATTTAAAATTATTATAATAAAGGATACTGCACCTTCTATTAATCGTGCATATTACTTTGTAAAGTGTGGCTCTAAGAGGGTAATTAAAGTTAAATCACAAATAGCAAAAGAATGGTTTAAAAAAGTACAAGACACATTTAAAGAGAAATATCCTGAAGCAAGTGTGAGTGAAAATAAAATTTCAGTTAAATTAATATTTTATTTTCCAGATAAACGGCGACATGATGTGGATAACTTTCAGAAACTTACACTTGATGCATTGACTGGTTTAGCATGGAAAGATGATTCACAAATCCAAATGATAACATCGATGAAGTATGAAAGTCAGCCAGAACGAAGTACATACATAGAAATAAAAGAATTGAAATGAAAACCTCCTTAGGTAACAGGGTTTATTCCCCCACAACCTACACGAAGTGATTGGTTTGTTCAGCCAATCACTTTTTTATTTAAAAAAAAAGAGGTGGATATATGGATATAAAAAATAAAATATTAGTTGGAAATTCACTAGAAGTATTAAAAACATTACCGGATGAAAGTGTTGACTGTATAATGACAAGTCCACCATATTGGGCATTAAGAAATTATGGTGAAGAAGGACAATTAGGTCTCGAATCATCTTTATTTGAGTATGTAAATAAATTATGTGAAATATTTAAAGAAGCCATGAGAGTTTTAAAAGAAGCAGGAACTTGTTGGGTTAATATTGGGGATACATATGCAGGTGGTGGTTCATCATCATTAAGTTATGATGATATGAGACATTTACCTGAAAATTGTATACCTAGATTGATAAATACATCAGAATCATCATCAGGTTTCAAAAACAAATGTTTATTGATGATACCTGAAAGATTTGCCATACAAATGATTGAAAATGGTTGGATTTTGAGAAACCAAATTATATGGTATAAACCAAATCCCATACCTTGTCCAGTAAAAGATAGATTCACTGTTGATTTTGAGAAATTATTTTTCTTTGTTAAATCAAAAAAATATAATTTTAATCAATTAACTTCAAAAGATTCTATAAGAAATGAAAGAACAGTATGGAAAATCCATACAAGTAATTATAGAGGGGAACATTACGCAACATATCCTGAAGAATTATGTATAAAACCAATATTAGCTGGTAGTCCAAAGGAAGGTTTAGTATTGGACCCATTCTTTGGTAGTGGCACGACAGGTCTTGTAGCTTTGAAGAATGGTAGGAACTTTGTTGGCATTGAACTTAATGAAAAGTATGCACAATTAGCACGAGATAGATTACAACCTTATATAGAACAAGATAAATTATCAAATTATTTTGATTAAATATGGCAGAATAGGACAGTTAGGAGTGTCTGCTGGGCTCATGACCCAGAGGTCAGTGGTTCAAATCCACTTTCTGCCATTAAGGGTATATGGTGTAATGGTAACATGATGGTCTCCAGAACCATTGATCCAGGTTCAAATCCTGGTATACCCATACAAATAAAATTTGAGGTGAAATTATGGAATTAATTGGAGTAATATTGATTATAATTATTATGAAATTAATTATTACAATATGTACAATAATGCACAATAATGCACAATAAAATTATTAATAATCTTACAAAAAAGGAAAAGTATAAACTTTTTGAAAAAAGGATAAATAAAGATGTTAATCCAGAACTTACACATTTTATTGATTTTATTATATGTTTTGGGATAGTATATTTGGGTTATAAGTTTAATGGGTTACAATTTGTTTTGGGTTTTTTTATGGCAGTAACTGTATTTACTATATTTTATGTAATATTAATAAAATTAAATATTTGGGAAATAAAAAATGAATGACTGTGAAAATTTACAAGAAATAACAGCAAATGAATGGTTTAATCTTAGAAATAAAAATATTGCACAAAATTATGTGCAAGATTTAAATTGGATACCAGAAACAGGAAATAAAAGATATATTAGTAAAGAATTTAATAAACTAAAAGATAATTATGCACAAAGTAAATGTTATTTTAAAGATAATAAACTAAATACATATTATAAATGTACTAAGCGTGATATGGCATTGTATAATATATTTCATTGTACTAATAGATAATTAGAGTGAAAATTTTTATATTAAAAAAATGAATGAAACACAAGAAATAAAATTAATAAGAATACTTGAAGATGCCTATAATGATTTAAACTTTTTTGATGATGCAACAATATATGATGCGGAAAAACAGGCAAATGAAGTTCAAAATAAATTAAAATTAGCATTAAAATTACTTGAAAAACCAGTCATAGGTGATAAAAATGAAAGAATTTGAAACTTGTTCAGAAATAGATATTAGTTTAAAAGATTTTATTGAGCCAATATCTTTGAGAAATGATGATGATAAAGGTTGGGTATTTAATGCAAATACCTGTGAAATGCAATTAACAAGTTCAGAGTTGAAAAGTATTGCAGCAATATTGGATTCATTAAATAAAAAATAAAATAATTAATAAAAGGTGAGATGTAATGGCTTTAATAACAAAATTAATTATGAAATATTATCATTTGATTTTTAAACCACAATCAAAGGGTACAATAACAAATACAAATATTAGAAAAATATTTAAAGGAATAACAAGAAATATCTTTGTAAGTGATATAGTTTATAGAATACCGAGAAAGAAAGACATTGTTGATTTCTTAAAATTGCATTTGTTTAAGTTTAGACAATATGTTCCAGAGAAGTATGATTGTGATAATTATGCATTCTCTTTAATGGGTATGTTTACTAATCTAATGAGTGGATACGCAATTGGTATTGTGTGGGTACATACACCAAATGGTGGTCATGCACTAAACTTTTACATTGATGAAAAAGGAGAAATGTGGTATATTGAACCACAAACAAATCAGATATTTAAAAAAGAAGAATATGTACCATTCTTAATTGTAATGTGAGGTAATAAAATGACTAAAAAATATAGAATTTGGTGGAATAGTAATTTTGGTAATCCAGCATTCCATAAAGAAGTTAAATCTATTGAACAAGCAAAAGAATATTTGACACTATTAACTGACTATGATCTATATCTCGGTGATAAAATAGAATCAAATGCTGGTGGCTTGGAAGAATTGAATAGTGAAGGAGATTGGGAAGAATACTATAATGAAAATGGTGAAAGTATAATGGATATATTAGATGAATTGAGGAATGAACAAAAATGAAAAAAGCAGACATAATAAAAAATAAATTAGTTAAACTTTTGAAAAAATCTGATGAATTAACCATACAAAATAATTCTTCATGTACAGATTTTAAGTTTGAATATGATTCTGAATGTGGTTGGCGTTTGTGTACAAATGAAATTAATATGTTAGATAGTATAGATATAGATTATATATATAAAACTATACATCTATTAAATGATTTAAAATATTTAAAACAATAAAATTATGATGTGAAAAAATGGATAAGAATGATTTAGCAATAACTTTTTTTTATTTATTATTAGTAGTAATATTTAGTTTATTTTTGGTATTATTAATTAGATATAATACATGGTTCATTAATCAATAAGAAATAAAAGGTGAGAAATAAAAATGGAACAAGTTAGTTTTGAAAGACATTGGAAAGTAGAAGGAGAAAGTTTAATAGTAGAAGCAACATCTGTCCAAAAAATGGATAGTGATGAATATTTCAGAGAAGTGAAAAGAATAGAATCACAAATAGAATCAATGAAAAATAATATGTTAGAAATGGAAAAACAACTTATTGATATTAAAAAAGGAGAAGAACTTGCCGAAGGTCTTGAAAAAGAAAGGCAAAAAAAGATGGATGATTTTATGAAAGAGAATGAAAACAAAGAATCAAAAAAGTGAAGTGAGAAAAAAATATACCTGTCCAAGATGTCTTGGTAAAAGAAAAACTAAACATAGACAAACAGATGAGTTAATAAACTGTTACAAATGTCAAGGCACTGGACATATATACTCAGCTATATCACCAAAGGAACAACAACAACAAAAACTACAACAAGTATTTGATGTATATGTGACAAAGAAGCTGAAAAGTATTGAAAACGAATTGAAAATTCTAAAAGAGAAACAAAAGCTAAATCAAGAAATACAAGAAATGCGTAATAAACAAATTTTATTATTTTTTGAAAAAATATTACGCCTAAACAACCATGCAAAAAAGAATAGTGTTAAGGTTAGGATGAAGAAGTTTATGGAATGGGTGGAAGCATTGGTTGATGAAAAACAATGGAAACGATTGGAAGAATTGGAGTATGAACCACAAGAAAAAGAAGTAACAACGTCAGAAACAGATTTAGCAAAAACTGTTGATTTTTTAGAAGAAATATTAAATAAGCGTGAAGTAAGCTAGAATCACAATGGCAATTATTTGTCATTGTGACAATAGCCCTGAAACGCCCCAGAATTGCGTGTGTTAAATGATAATTCTTTTTTAGTGTAATTATACTCCAAAAATATAAAGCGTCCCAAATCAATTCATTTTAAGTCTGATGCAACCATTTATAAAGGACTCCAAATTAGTATACAAAAATATGAAAAAAGGATACTAGGATAAGAATTAGTTTTGATAACCTAGTATCCAAAATTTTGGAGGATTTAAGAAACCTTAAAACCACAAACCTTTTTCTTTTAGATATTTTTGGACAATTTCTAAAATTGGAGTTAATGCTACAAATCTAACATCATTAAGCATGTAACTCATTGACGCTGCAATAACAAAACTTAGAGTATGTTTAAAAAATCTTTTCAGATAATATTTAAAAGTACTTATTTTATCTGCATCATATTTAACTTGGTATAATTTAGTTTCCATAGTATATCACCTTATCTTATTATATATTGAAATATATTCTCATAACCAGAGATTAATAGTACTGATGCAATTAGTATTAGTATTAACCACCAATACTTCTCAGTCATATTCTTTATCTTCTCTATAATACAACTATGCTCTTTTTCTACATTAACATAATGTTCTATTTGAGTTTCGTTTATCTTTCTTAAACTTTCTGCAATCTCTTTAAGATTATAAGATATTTCTAATTGTGTTTTTATTAAGTTGTCTTTGTGTTCTTTATTTTCATTCATTTTATTTTCATTAACATTACAACAGTATAACTATATGGTCTGTTCTCATTGCCCTCTCCAGTCTTTCCATCAGATGTAGTTTTTGTTGTATTATTCATATTTGCAGTCTGACCATAATACACTCCACCAGCTGCACCATTAGAAACTCTATAATCATGCTGGTGCGATAAATTAGATGTAGTTTCAGCTAAACCAGAAGTTGAGTTACCTCTTATAAACCGACCTTTAACACCGGAAGCAGATTCATTATTCAAATTTGGTAATGTTTCTCCATTTAATGGACTTTCTGCATCTGTAATAGTTGAACCATCACACTCTTTCCAGAATGCATTAAGCTGAGTGATTCCACCAGTTATACTCTTTTCCCAAAACTTAATAGTTTGGACTGGGTCATTATCATCTTGGATAATGTTAATATATAATTTTGTTGTTGATAGTGCTGTTCCAATTCGCACTGCTCCAATCGTTGTTGATATACTTCCAGCTGTACTAAGATAATAGTCTTCTTTATCTGTTAATCCAGTTGTATTAAAAACACCTTTTGTTTGGACTACGACATCTCCACCATCATTTGCAGATGTTAATGCTAATCCATTTGCTCTTATATCATCTGTTGTACCAGTATCACTGACATATACCTTTCCATCAGTTAAATGGAAATACACGACATCATTTGTACTGATTGTTTCTCCTGCTTCTTTTATGACTACGAATGATGAATCATTATAATATGTTTCATCAAGATAATCACCATTATTTACTTTCTTTGGAATATTTACAGTTACCATTTTATTTTATCTTCATTATGAATACTACTGAATAGTTATAAGGTCTTGCTTCACTACCCCCAGAAAATAATGTTTGTCTTGTCTGGTAATCTCTATTTGATAAAGTACCATAAAACGCACCAGATGTAGAACCATTTGATACATAATAATCGTGCTGATGTGTCAAGTTTGTGCTAACTTCTGTAACACCAGATGTTGTATGTCCTCTAAGGAATCTTCCTTTAAGCCCACCACTAACAGCACTATTCAAATCTGGTAAATTTTGTCCATTAAGTGGACTTTCAGTATCACTTATTGCTGTTCCATCACATTCTTTCCAAAAAGCATTTAATTGTGTTATACCACCAGTAGCACTCTTATGCCATGCCTTAATAGTTTGTATTGCAGACCGATCATCTTGTACAATATCAATTAATAACTGTGTCGTTGATAATGCAACACCAATCCTGACTGCACCAAGAGTAGTACTTATTGCACCAGCTGCACCAAGATAGTAATCCTCTTTATCTGTCAAACCAGTAGTAGTATAAATTCCTTGTGTTTGAACAGTAACATCATTACCAGTAGTTGCAGTAGATAATGCAACACCACTTGCCCTTATATCATTTGCTGTGCCTGTATCACTAACATATGCTTTACCATCTGTTAGATGGAAATATACAATATTTCCAGCAGTGATATTTTCACCAGCCTCAATATCCACAACAAATGGATTATCATTAAAATAATTTGCTGTTAGCACATCATTAGTTGCTACCTTACCTGAATTATCTAAAGTCGCCATTGTTCCTCGTTAATAAATTATATTTAATTTTACAATTATTTGTATATGAACACATATTTTGACAATAATGTTCTCTTATTCTCATACCATTTTCTTTTATGTAATCCATCAAATAATTTTTATCTACTTTTTCTAATATTGATTTTGAAAATTCTCTATAATTATCAAAATCATTACATATATCGTCTATTGACATTTTTATACTCCATTAACTTTTGATATATTTGC
>Ga0224501_10001402_pt1 | contig 18710 bp, 19 predicted proteins | sample SF_Oct11_sed_USG_4_FD_169105 | JGI IMG/M metagenome (GOLD analysis project Ga0224501, IMG submission 169105) | Sediment microbial communities from San Francisco Bay, California, United States - SF_Oct11_sed_USGS_8_1 | ecosystem: Environmental > Aquatic > Marine > Sediment | place: USA...
CCGCTTCAATCCATGTGGTGAGCAGATGATCACTATACCCAAAGTGGTTGCAACACGATTTGAACAGAATGATCAAGATCATTTAAGTCATGGGCTTAGATCAATTGGAATAGGTGACTTGAATACCCGAGAGATATCTGTTGTTATCAAGGTTGGTGTCTTCAGTGCAAAAACGAGAATAAACACAACTGTCAACGTAATTGAGGCTCTTGTCACCGCGTTTGATAAGGCACCACGGATTTACTTGGTTGAGTCGGACAGTTACGGAGGATCGGCTGAAAGCCGGCTTGGGATTTGGAACCGAGTTTACGATGACAGAGTTATTCCTTTTAGTCTTTCAAGCGACAAAAATACCAGAGAAGCCAAGATCGCGGGCGAACAAGTCTCTTTCTCACATATTCTTTTCAAGCCAAACGTGTTCATCAGCACTCATGTGCCTAGAAGATACCAAGATGCTGGGAATGAGGACCTAATGAATATGGGTTCAGTTCTGAAGAATCTGCTAGGCTTGATCCCAGATCTGAAGAAGTCTAGGTTCCATAAGAAACTGCCAACAGCTTTGCTTGATATGTATGAAGCAATAGGGGGAATCGACCTTGCTTTATTGGACAGTACTCACACTTTTCTCGGAGTAAAAAGGAAGAAGGACAAGATACAGACAAATCTGCTGTTGATTGGTAGAGATGCCGTATCAGTGGAAGCAGTTGGACAATATCTTGTCGGACTTGACCCAATGAAGAATCCAGTAATTGTAGAAGCTATGAAAAGGGGTCTAGGAGAAGGTGACATCCACAAAATAGAGATCCTTGGAAATCAGCTTGAAGACTCAAGGGAAAACATTATCCAATCATTTAGAGCATTGTTTCCAAAGAGAGTTCAGAAAGAGAAAGGCTGGATCTGAGAAATCAAACTAGTCTCTTCCATATGTCATAAAAACTCAGCTTGTTTGTAGAAACTGCAGTGATGGCTACGCGCACGGAATCTCACCAAGACTGCTAAGGACATACAAGCCTTCAAATCAAAGCTTCAGGAAAAATCATCTACATTGCGCTCGCATGCTGCACGAGCATCGACTAGTGTGGCTGACCCCTCCATAGAACAGTATGGTCTCTTATGGTGGACCCTGAATAGTAGAATTTCACGCTACCAGCTTCTAGAGATGGATAGTAGTCCGCGTTGACCCCGTCATAATTTTCTCCACCCCACATCCATCGCGTGTCTAACATGGCGTTGATGCCACCAATAGATTTTGCAGCTTCAACGTTATGCCATTCACCTTCTCTGAAATATGCAAGGTTTGACAAAAACACATTCCATCCACCGTGACCTATGTTATAAGAACTCATGACACCGAACTGAAAGGGATACGTCTGCCAGTAGGGAATCCAACCAATAAACCAATTGAATGTGAGATCACGAGAGCCAACATAAAAATAGCGAATCACAGTCGGAGCAAGGGCAGTTACATTAACAGCGCCAGCAGGACAAGTCATACTATTTACTGTGTAATTCCACTGAACCCATCCTGAACGAGACGGATCCCATGATGCAACCAGCGTGATTGGGGTCGACGGAGGCACCCCCTCAACGAGTACCGTATGGCTATACAGTTCCTGTGCCCATGGATAAATACCAAATGGACAGATGTAGGGCCAGTAAGGAAGACATTCATACGTTTCAACGATCCCAACATCGAGGTAAAGGTCTCCACCGTGGTCCATTCTGAGCATTGAGTAGAATCCATAGTCGATTTGGACAAGCGCCTTGTCGTATCCTACAACAAACATGCCGCCAGCAAGCCAGTTATCTTCTTGGATCACCGACGCATTTGTGTCAGGAAAGCTGACTGTAACTCTAGTTTTTTCCACGCCTCCAAAAAAGAAACCATCCGTGTCCATATAGCCCGCCATATAAGGTCTTGGGCAATGAGAGGATGGAGAATCCCAGAAGTATTTTCCATGATGCACCCTCGAAATATCAGACCATGATTCCGCCCGAAAAGGCATACCCGAGATAGATGCAGCATTTAGAGCGGCCCCAAGAATTGTGAGCATGAAAATCCACGATTTCGAATAATCCCGCACGCGCTTACGGGTAATAATGATGAACCCGTCTATTAGAAAGATCAAGCCAGAAATAACTCTCACTAAATACCATACAGTATACAGTGAGAAATCTCCCAAATCGTTCCATGTCACCATGTATCCTTCTGGACCGAAACCAGTTAGGCAGCCAAAAAACACACCTTCCATTACTAGAACCAAACTAAGAATCACGAGTGGCTGAGACGCAATTTTCTTGCTTTTTGCCCGATTCAGGAATACTTTTCTATCCAAAACATAGATTACAAAGCCAAGAACTGTTACGACGCAAAGAACCAGCATTATTATTCGGTTTGCAAATAATGCAAAAAACGGATTGCCATACCATAGACGAAGAAATATTCCAATCCAATAAACCGAAGCTGGAACAGTATAGGCAGCTACTAGCGCTATTCCAATTTCGGCTCGCCAAATCTTCAAAAGGCATCACCGCAAATCTCAACATGTTAGGCTTGCCGCTTCTGTTCACTGCAACATTATTAATGAACCATCATTAATAGCTTGTTGAAGGCTTTGAAAGGATATGCATGAATTTTCGCTAAAACCTCTTAGGCGGCTAGTTAGTAAAACTTGAAGGCATCGTATTCTACGAGGAAGTTCGAGATTTTATCCTTAATGAACCTAGGAAGTTCAAGGCACCATACGGAACTGGAACTGAAGTGGTCTACCCAATTAAAGAACCTGTACCAAGAACTGAAGGCTTGGATGACGAGATACTGATCACACTACGTGAGATACGCGACATATTGAAGAGCGAAAAATCTCGTAGGTGACACGCAGACTGGGAAGAATTGAACCAGCGGCGCACTGGAGATATCTCCAACGAACTCCCATTTTTTCTTCTCTCTAAATTGCGTCTACGCTCACGCTGGGATGTCCTTCTTTTCAAAGACCCATATACCGATGATGAGAAGCACAAGCGCTAATATTGTTAATACAATGAAGTCTCCTGCTTTGAAGAAGTCGTCGATGATGACAGAGGCGTAATCCCAGTATTGGAAGATGCTGATCGTTTTCATCCATTCAAGGCTTTTAGAGAAGCCCCCGAAGGCGTATAGGAAAAACTCTGCAAAGACAAAGGCAAACGTTACGCCCATGCTAGCCCTTACTTTCTGGAATAGCACAGCCGTGAACACGCCAACTGCAGCTATCACCATAAGGAAAGGCAAACAACCTATCAACGACAGAAACACAACATCGGCAGAGAATTCGTTGAGCGCGTTGATGCTTGTCAGTCCGCCAGCAATCCCAGCGGTGGCGACCAGAATTATCAAAAGTGCGACAACGGTCATTGCACCAAACTTCTCAATGAGGTAACGTCGCCTTGAAATAGGGGTGGATAACAACACGTCCATGTGCTTGTTCTCGAAATCGCTCGCTATGACAGACACTGAGAGGTAGGCGATGAACATTCCTGCGAGCATCCACCACCAGCTGAAAAACTCTAACGTTATGAACCCCTTCGCTTCAAGCATGTTGACGTTTCTTCCGCCGGTGAAGCCTTTGTAGATGGGATTCTGCAACAATTCTTGGAAGGGATTCTCGCCTTCTTCTGTCGTAGCGATGCCAATCAACAAGGGATCAGATGTTTCGTTTAGCACGGCCGTGACTGCATAGTACCGTTTTTCCTCGAAATCCTTCTCAAAGGTGATACTTGTCTCTTCACCCTTGTACTTGAGTTTCGCCGTTACCATGCTCAAGCGACTGTCCTCCAGCACCATGTAACTGGTTGCGTTCTCCATCGACTCCCATGAAAGGGTAACATTGCCTCCCTGCTCATCAGGAAGCTCCAGACTCACCTTGTTTGCTCCTTCCAATTCTTCAGTTAGTGAATCTCGGAAGGTTGGAAAGATTTGCACCATGCCCGCGGAAACTACAAGGATAAGGAGGCCAAATATGAGGAGCCCTTTCCATCCAGTTCTAAGTTCCATGTATGCCATCCTGCCGGCCATCATGCATCACCTCTTTCAGAGTCTCCCTGCGCGTAGTATTTCAGGAACAGTTGTTCTAGGTTGTAGGTTTTCAGATTCATGTTCAGTATCCGATGTTTTGACACGGCGTCGATGACACCGTCAAGGTTCTCATGTATGGTCAGTACTATTCTGCCGTTATCCTGTTGTATCTCGCTTACGCCCTCAAGTTTGAACTCGTCGATGGTGAAGGGGTCTCCAAATTCGACCTCGAGCACCTTTCCCGTTTTTTCCTGCAAGGCCTGGATTTCCTCCATTACTTTCACCTGGCCTTTTCTAATGATCGCCACCCTATCGCAGACTCTCTCCACGTCTGCCAGAATATGCGAAGACATGAAGACGGTTTTTCCCCCCTTTTTTTCTTCGCGCAGAATACGATAGAATTCCTGTTTCATGAGTGGGTCAAGCCCCGAAGTTGGCTCATCCATAATGATAAGATCCGGATCGCCCATCAGTGACTGAATGATCCCCACCTTCAGTTTGTTGCCCTTAGAAAGCTCATTCGTTTTTCGGTTAAGATCGAGCTCAAGCCGCTTAGCCAGCGACATCATTTTTTCTGTTCGTTCGTAGCCTCTTAATGAGAGCAGGTACTTGAGATAAGAACTAACTTTAACTGATGAGATGAGACCAAATTCGCCAGGCAGATACCCCGTCTTTTCTCGTATCGCGACGGCATCTCTGTGTGAATCCAGTCCAAATATTGTTATCTCGCCTGCTGTTTTTGCAAGCAACGCGAGACAACTCCGTATAGTGGTTGTCTTACCTGCTCCGTTAGGTCCGAGGAAGCCCATTATCTCGCCTTTGCGAACAGCGAGATTCAGGTCTTTGACGCCTACGTGGTTTCCGTACATCTTTGTCAGATTCTCTATTTCTATCATTTTTTCCTCAGTCATTTCCCGTCACCAGCTTTAAATTTCATGAAACTTGAAACTTCCTCGTTCATACTAAGGAAACTCGGATATTTAAAGGTTTTCAAATTTCATAAATTTTGAAAACATTTATATTCTTTATTTTGCCACATATCTTCATGAAAATGGAAGACAGTAAACCACACAATATCGAAGAGAAATTAAGAACAATCGAGAAAAGACTTATCGATATTCTAAAAAATTTTGGGTATCTGAAGGGGCGTTCATCAAAGATTTCCGAGATCGCGGCCTATTTATACGTCCACCAAGAAGTCACGCAAAAGATTCTGCGGAAACTCACAGGTTATTCCCTAGGAACTATATCAACAGCTCTTCGGGCTCTGGAGAAGCGAGGACACGCCCGCAGATATCGCGACCCAGACACGCGCGAATACCACTACGAACTCAACGGAACTCTCTTACAAATCACATCTCGTTCAGTCCCAGATGTCCAACGGTATTTTTCCCAAATGAGAGAATTCTTCGGAGGAATTGAGGCAAAAATAAGCCGCCCATATATTCCCGAGAAACGAGGATACGAGAATATTCGCCAATTTCTCAACGAGATGAACGACATCATCCCCGCTTACGAACACGCGTTACAAGAAATTCGGACCATGACTCTTAATATTAAACAAGAAGCGAGGTAAGCGTAACAGTTGACCTCCGGCAAAGCTCTTCAAGATCCCCATGGGTTTGATCCAGAAATCCGTCAGATAGAACAGGAGATTGTAGAATTTTTTGCAGAGACAGATCCCGAGTTCAGTGGTCGTCACCCCATAATTGTCACAGTCATGGCATATTTTTACATCCGTAGGAACTTGACCCAACGAGACTTGCAAAACTTGACAGGGTTTTCCGCAGGAACCATCTCCAAATCTGTTCGCCAACTGGTGGACATAAATATGGTTACCAAAGAAGTCATTCCGGGTACACACGAGCACATCTACAAAATGGAAGAGTTACCCTTCATGTCTGCGCGGATTTTCCTGAGAACAATAAAACTTCTGGAGGAACTAGAAGAAGAGCTCAAGAAAACAAAAGACACGTTGGATACCCACGCGGAAGAAATGCAAAACCTCAACGGGTACCAGAGGATCTACACCATTACAACACAATTATTGAGGATAATACCCCCCAGTCAGATGATTGTGACATTGATCGAAAAAGAATTGAAGTTCACAAAAACTTCACAATGAAGTCGATATCTCCTGTTACCACTTGTGCGTTTATTTTTCCTTGTACGCTTTTTGTTAGGGTCTCCTTGGACATTGCGAACCAAAAGCAAAAGACAGATGAGTTTTTCTTTATTCTTCCCAATCGTGAACGCAAAAAGAACAAATAGTTGTGTGCCTTCCATCCACGTGCGCAAAACGCGGCTCTTCAGGAGCATAATTGATGAACAAGAACTCAATTAGAACAGAAGAAGATGTAATCCGTTTTCTATCTAATAAGACTGGATTTGAAAGAAAAGTCCTAGTCGCCACCAATGTTGAAGAAACCCGCAAACTAGTCGAGGTAGACTTTGAATATGTAACTGGCGAGTACAACGACGGCGGCAAAATCTTCAGAAAAAGAAAATCAAACTGTATCTTTGTGCGGTAAAAGGCATTAGCCTTCGACAACATATCGATATGCCGTGTACTTTCCTGCTGTGGGGCTATCTCTAATAATCCTAACTATGTCTCCAGGTCTGGCACCAATCGCCTTCGCTCCTGGATCGGACGCTATAATTCGAGGTAACTGGTATGGTTGCACCCGATACTCGGAGAGGATTTTTTTCCGTTCGTCTGATGAAAGAATTTCATGTTTTGGCACTAGTTCATGGTCGAAGATATTAAATGCAGGAAAGATTCTCGGGATTAATTCAATCTTGTTTTGTGCAGCTTTAACTTTGGCGGCTTGCGTATATCGGCCACTGGTGACAACTATTCCCCGTTTAATCTCTTCTTTCTTCATGGCCTTACTCATATTGTTGACATATGCAACCCCGACAGTTCCTTCCGTTGGGATACACCATAAAAGAATTCTGGCCTTTTCCTTTGGCGCTCTCACAAAGAAACTGATCGCATCTTTCTCTTCTTGTCGTTTCACTAGCTTATACCCACGGAGTTTTATGAGGATCCGAGCTTTTCGTTCTTCCAAAATCAAGTCAGTACTCAAACTTAACCCTCAATTCTCAAACGGGTAAGTGCAGATCAACCACGTCACCCTTAAACTTAACGGTTGTAGAATTGTACAATTATAAAAGACTTTACTAGGCTCTGTTGCACCTGGCGGTGTTCGTGATCGCCATAGATACCCTTTGGGTGAGGAAGAGTGAGACAGGAGAGCTCTACTGCACGCGCGTATATCCGAGTGTACCGAGAGCATATGCAAGCATTAGATTAAGCCTTTGTTTGTCCACTCCTCTCGGTCCTGAGAGGTTTCCCGATAGGGCAAACTTCAATGCATGTCGTGCATTCTATATAGCTATTTGAAGTCGGCCGTTGGATGAGTCTCTTTTCGATTCTCCGCACATCATCTGGGACATCTCGTGCATATGGTTTTTCTGCAGCATACGTCAGGCAACGGTTGATCTTGATATTATACGGTTCCAAGGCCTCTGTGGGACAAGCGTTGATGCATTTCTCACACTCTCCACACAGATCGTCCTTGCATGGTTCATCTACGTCAAGTTTGGCTGTTGTTAGCACGGAAACTAATCTTATTCGAGGTCCGTGGGTGGGAGTAATCAGAAGTGTATTTTTCCCTTGGCAACCGAGACCACACCTCACCGCGGCCGTTTTGAGAGGGATAGCAAGTGAGAGGCGAGATTCATAACCTTTCTTTGTAAGGTAATCAACAATCATCCATGCTTTGTTTCTCAGAACTCCGTAGTACAATTGGTAACTTTCCAATGGCACCTTTGGTATGTACATGTCGCGACCCCGAAGATAAGTTGAATCTACCGTCAAGTTGAAGGATTTGTCCCACGCATAGTAACTCAGTAACATCACGGATTTCACAGTCGATAACTCTTCTTCCGGTGAACGCAAGTTACACACTGTGCTTACCCATCCATGTGGTAAGCCGCGAAGCATGTTCGGGTTAGAAATGCCAACAGATACGAAGTTAGCGTCCATTGCTTGTTTCTTAAGATCTTCAGTCAGAGTCATTTTTCAGCTTCCGCTCCAATGGTGCTTTAACCGTCATGTTTGTTCTATATAAACTAACGCGCGCGACAGCTAAACCTTGATATAGCAATTATTTTTAAGAGAACAATGAAGAGTGATGATACTATTTGACGATTAGGGCAGTTTTGTTTGATATGGGAAATACTCTGGTTAAATACGATTCTGGTTTGCCTGAAGAAGTCTTTCAAAGGGTTTTAGTTTCATTAGGTATCTCTAGATCGCTAGACGACGTGAAGAAAGCATTTTTGAATGCTGGAAAAGAAGCTGAAGATATTGACCTACTGGCATCCATGGGCAAGATAAAACGTGATGAGTTTTGGCACCAATGGGATTCTCTTGTGCTGAAGCATCTCGGAATAGCAGAGCATGAAGAACTTGCCAAATCGTTCACTCATTCAAAGTGGATGAATTTCGTGGATAGCACACTGTATCCAGAAGTAAAGGCGGTTCTATTGGAGCTAAAACGAAGAGGATTGAAGGTGGGGCTCATAAGCAATGGCTATGAGGAAGAGATCGACCTAGTTCTTGAGAGGGCTGATCTTGAGAAGGAAACTTTTGACATCATAATCGGGGTAGACACAATAAAGAAAGTTAAACCTAATCCAGATATTTTCAAGTATGCTATCAGCAAACTCGACGTGAAACCAGAAGAGACAATGTTCATTGGAGATAATGTAGAAGCTGACTATGAGGGAGCTGAAAATGTGGGCATACATGCATTGTTAATTGATAGAACAGAAAAGCAGCAAAGTGACCTGAAGACAATTAAAAACCTGAAAGAAATTCTTTCTCAAATTAACTGAGATTTCTTCCACAAGCGCGTAATGTATTCATCGCTGCATGAGATTTGAACCCATGAAAGTCTAAGAACTCTTTAGAAGATAGATGTTGCGCGCGCATGAGGAAGAATCTTCTATTGAAAAGAAGGGAGAGGAGATGTATTTGCACTAGTTTCTGAATGCTCTACTTCTCCCATTGGATTATCAGTCTAACCTGTGAGGAATGAGAATACAGCAAAGACCTTTATCGACGCCGTTTCGCGCACGCGTACAATTATGAACGTGTCTAAACAATCCATACAAAATTCTTATCTAAGCATGTAAAATCATACACCACAGAAACTACACGAATATTCGGTGCCTCAGCTTGGACGAAGTTACAGCTTTCTCCCCTGGCCACATCACAGGATTCTTTCAGATATGCGACCAAACGACGGAGTTACTACTCCAAGGTTCTAGGGGTGCAGGCATCTCCATAAGTAATGGGGTCACAACCAAAATAAGGGTCAGGTCATCATCACAGTCATCCTTCGAAATTAGAATAAATGGGACGCCCACCAAATCAGCCACAGTGTCAGAATACGTCATAAACTCCTTTCTTGCCCGTGGTGGAAAAGATTACGAAATCTTTGTGGATCATGCAGTTACGGTTCCAATTGGTTCAGGACTTGGTTCAAGCGGAGCGGGGGCCTTAAGTTTAGCGTTAGCTCTTAATGAGGCACTAAATTTGGGTCTATCCCGCATGGAAGCCGCCCAAATCGCCCACATTGCCGAGGTAAAGTGTAAAACTGGGTTGGGTACTGTCATCGCTGAAACTTTCGGCGGAGCAGAGATAAGAGTAGCGCCAGGGGCACCTGGAATTGGAAAGATAACGCCAATTCCTCTTAACGACGATTATGCTGTAGTCTGTTTAAACTTGGGTAATTTGTCAACCAAAAAGATCTTAAGCGACACAAAGTTTCGGCACCGCATAAATAAATCTGGCGAAAAGTTAGTAGACAAACTAATTGCGCACCCGACCCCTGCCAATTTCATGACGTTTTCCCGCAACTTCGCAGAGGAACTTGGACTGATCTCCCCACGTGTGAGGAAGATCTTTACGGAGACAGACCGCACGAGCATAACCTGCAGTATGGTAATGTTCGGAGAAACAATTTTTTCCCTAATCAAACGAAATGAGACTAAAGAAATCTTCGAAGTCTTCGGTAGGCACGCTCGATCTAACTACAGTCCCTTCATTACTGAAATTGATTTCAAAGGAGCAAGACTCGTTGAATGAAACAATCGAGATTCCACACAAACACCCAAGAGCTGAGTCTCTACGAATTCGAGAAAATCTAATCAAACATTTCAAATCTGGAGTTGTGGCTTCCGCAGGTCTTATAGCTCATGGAAGAGGCGAAGCCTTCGACTACATACTCGGCGAGAACACAGGCCAACCCGCATTGAAAGCTATAGAAGCCGCTGCAGCAACACTGCTTACTGCTGAGCACCCAGTTATCTCAGTAAATGGAAACGCTGCCGCCCTCGCACCCAACGACATTGTGGAATTGTCCAAAACCACGAAAGCCAAAATTGAGGTAAATCTCTTCTACCGGTCTTCTAAAAGAGAGCTTGCTATCCAGAAAGCTCTTGAAGCGGCTGGAGCAACAAACGTTTTAGGCATTGGGAAGGCCGCCTCTGCAAGAATCTCTGAAGTGGGAAGCGAGCGCAGAAGGGTTGACCCTACAGGTATACTTATCGCTGATGTAGTTTTGGTTCCCTTGGAGGATGGAGACCGAACTGAAGCTCTTGTTCGGATGGGCAAGAAAGTAATAGCTATTGATCTCAATCCATTATCACGAACCGCCCAGTTTGCCACGATCACAATCGTCGACAATATTGTGAGAGCTATACCAATCCTAGTAGAAATGACTGACAAATTAAAAGCAAAAGACAAAAAGAAACTTGCACACATAGCGTCCACCTTTGACAATAAGGAAACTTTGGGTGACGCCATAGACCTAATCCACCAACGTCTTTCAAAACTTGCCAAAAAAGGAGTGTACCTACCGATTCCGGAAGGAACGGAACCATGAGCTTCCACAAGATTTTCGTTTTAGGTGCAGGAGCAATTGGAAGCTCCTATGGAGCACTAGTCTCAAGAAAAAGCGACGTAACACTAATCGGAAGAAACAGCCACGTGAAAGCCATCAAAACAAAGGGTTTAGAGATTTCCGGCGACATACAAGAAAGATTCTTCGTCAAGGCTGAAACTAAGATCAGAGAAATTCCTTCAGATACACTTATACTCTTAGCCACAAAGGCCCATGATTCAGCGCAAGCCCTTACACAAGTAACAAGCCTGTTGAAAAACGACACGGTCATTGTAATTCTGCAGAATGGTTTAGGAAACAAAGAGTTAGTCAGAGGAATCGTAGGAGACAAGATCGTAACTGTATGCGGACTTGCGATGATCGGAGCAGAGTTTTCGGAACCTGGAAAAATAACCTTTTGGAATGGAGAAACCATTTTGGAACAAACTGAAACCAGCATGAGAATTGCAGAGTTGCTTAATGAAAGTGGGTTGAAAACTAGAGTTTCCCACAGGTTTGAAAGCGAATTATGGAACAAGTTGGTTGTTAATTGCGTGGTAAATCCTTTAACTGCAATTCTCCGAGTTAGAGACAACGAAATTGTCGTGGATACCCTGAAATGGGTCAGGCATGGAATCATAGATGAATGTGTTACGGTTGGGAAAGCTGAAGGGATATGTTTTGAACCAGATTTGAAGGACGCTGTTGACAAAAAGGTTCTGCAGTATACGAATTTCTCTTCTATGTGTCAAGACATAATGAAAGAAAAAAGGACTGAAATCGATTTTTTAAATGGAAAAATAGTGGAACTTGGAAGAAAACATCACATCTCAACTCCTATCAACGAAATCTTAGTTTCCCTAATAAAATCTGTGGAGGCCAAACAGTGAAACTTGATGAACTGAAGCTGCTGAAGAAGAAACGGAAAATCGTGATGCTTACTGCCTACGACTACCAGATTGCCAAACTGCTAGACAATATTGGAATCGACATAATCCTGATAGGTGACAGTCTGGGTATGGTGGTACTCGGATACAAGAACACAAAGGCCGTCACTATGCAAGAGATGTTACATCACACTAAGGCTGTAGCACGAGGAGCCCGAGACACCCCCACAGTTGGTGATATGCCAATCAACAGCTACAACACAGTAACAAACGCATTGACAAATGCTAAAAGCTTCTTGAATGCTGGGGCACATGGAGTAAAAATCGAAGGAAACAAACCGGGAATAATTACGGCATTACTGAATGAGGGCATTCCTGTTATGGGTCATTTAGGGTTGTTGCCTCAAACAGCAGAAAGTTACCGTGTAAGAGGAAAAGAAGAAAAGGACGCTGAAAAGATCTTTTCGGATGCGTTAGAATTAGACAAGCTTGGTGTTTTCACGATAGTGTTAGAGTGCATCCCTGAAAGTCTCGCAAAGAAAATCACAGAAACCGTTGAGACTCCAACAATTGGAATTGGCGCTGGAAAATACTGCAATGGGCAAGTCTTGGTGATAAATGATATGCTTGGGCTTGATGCCAGTTTCACTCCCAAATATCTGAAACGCTATGCCAATCTGAGCCATGTGATAAGACAGGCAGTTACAAGGTTCAAAGAAGAAGTGTTGGAGAGCAAATATCCCGACAAAGAACACACCTATCACTAAAAACGATGGAAGGATAATGTCAATTGCAGGAAAAAGGCTTACCTCAAAAAGCAGTTCTCACGGAACTCCAATCAAAGCTTCAAGAGGACCACACCCACAATTCAGGAAAGATTCTTGGCTCCATGTGCAATGCCCCCCACACTTTCGCCAAGCAAGTTTACATCAAATGCCTTGAGAAAAACCTAGGCGACCCAGGCCTTTTCCCTGCCACTGCAAGACTCGAGCGAGAAGCAATACACATGTTGGGTTCTTTGCTTTCAAATCCAACGGCTGGTGGTCACATCGTCTCTGGTGGAACGGAAGCAAACATTCTTGCCATGTGGGTAGCGAGAAACTCAAATAAAAAACGCAATGAGGTCATTGTCCCAGTTTCAGCGCATATTTCCTTTGATAAAGCAGCCGACTTGTTAAATCTCAAATTGATTAGGGTAAAATTGAATTCCATGTTTCAAATTGATGTAACCACTACCAAAGAAGCTATAACCTCCAAAACTGTTGCGATTGTGGGAATAGCTGGTACAACTGAGTTGGGAGTTGTTGACCCCATAGCAGAACTCTCAGAAATCGCCGTGGATCATGACCTTTACTTACACGTAGATGCAGCCTTTGGAGGTTTTGTACTTCCATTTCTAAAAATAATTGGTCCGAGCGTTCCTGAATTCGATTTTGGTTTGCCTGGAGTCCGTTCAATAACTATGGATCCTCACAAGATGGGGTTGGCGCCGATTCCAGCCGGAGGCATATTGTTCCGGGAGGAAGCGACAATGAACCTTATCGGTAAGCGAGTTCCTTATTTGGCTGGAGGAGCGACTGAGCACACTACGCTATTGGGCACTCGATCAGGCGCTTCTACAGTGGCTGTTTGGACTCTGCTGAAACATCTTGGAAAAGAGGGATATACGACGGTTGTGAAAAACTGTATGAGACTGACTCGGAAGCTAGCTGAAGGAGTTCAAAGGATTAGTGGCGTAAACCTTGTAATACCACCAACAATGAATATTGTCGGAATAAAATCGGACATGGTTAAGATTGAATTGATTGCACAAGAACTAAGGAATAAGGGTTGGGCTATTTCCCTTTTTCTCAATCACATTAGAATCGTGGTCATGCCGCATGTCAAACTTTTGCACATTGAAACTTTCCTTAATGATTTAGAAATGGTTATGGACAAATTAGATAAAGGAAGGAGGTTGTCACTTGACTCATCATCCTTCTAAAGACATTGTTGGATCAAAAGGAAGCGAGTTAAAGGGAAAGAAGATAGTCCTATGCATAACTGGAAGTGTTGCCGCCGTCCGATCTTCTGAAATTGCACGAGAACTAATGAGACACGGCGCAGAAGTTTTCGCTGTCATGTCGCAGATGGCACAAAAAATCATTCATCCCTATCTCATGGAATGGGCGACTGGAAACCCAGTAGTAACTGAGCTAACTGGAAAAATTGAGCATGTCGCGCTAACTGGTAAATGTAAGGAGAAGGCAGATCTGGTTCTAGTCGCTCCAGCTACCGCCAACACCATAAGCAAGATCGCATGTGGAATCGATGATACGCCCGTCACTTCGGCTGTCTCTACGGCTTTCGGGTCAGAGACCCCGATAACGGTGGTTCCAGCTATGCACGAGTCAATGTACCGTCATCCAGTTCTCATTGAGAACATAAAGAAGCTTGAGTCTCTGGGTGTTGATTTTATTGGTCCTCGCATTGAGGAGGGCAAGGCGAAGATAGCTGAAACTGAGGAGATTTTGGGCGCAGTTTTTCACAGATTAGAAGAACAAAAGGAACTTGCCGGAATCGATGTTCTTGTCACCGCTGGTCCAACTTTGGAGTACATTGACCCAATTCGGGTGATTACAAACAAGAGTTCTGGAAAAATGGGTGTAGCAATCGCAGAAGAAGCTTTAGCAAGAGGGGCTCAGGTAACCCTAATTTATGGTCAGGGAACAGCTATTCTTCCGAAAAATGCTAAATTAATCTCAGTCGAAACAACAAAGGAAATGCACAAGGCATTTGTTTCTGAACTGAAATCAAAGAAGTATGATATAGTTATCGCTACTGCAGCTCCAGCTGACTGGAAACTAGAAAAACCGTTTCAACGTAAGGTTCCCACACGTACCGCACCAAAACTCATCCTAAAACTGGAGCCTACTCAAAAAGTAATTAAAACGGTGAAAAAAATCAGTCCGAACACTCTTTTGATTCCATTTAAGGCGGAACACAATTTGTCAGATAAGAAATTGGTTGAGAAGGCCGTTAAGTTGATGAAAGAAGTGGGTGCTGATTTAGTGGCAGTGAATGATGTTGGCAGGAATGGCGTGGGTTTTGGAGTTGACACAAACGAAGTCTACATTGTTGACAAAAGCAAGGCAGTCACTCATGTCCCACTTACTACAAAGCGTGAAGTGGCAAAACGCCTTTTTGATTTAATCAATGAAAGAATCATGTCCAGAGGATGAAACTGTGCGATTTGCGACCGTAGCTGTTGGCGGAACCTTCGACGAGTTTCATAAAGGACATCGTGCTTTACTTCAAAAGGCCTTTGGAGTTGGAGAACATGTTTTGATAGGTTTATGTTCTGATGATTTTGCAAGGAATCTAAGAAAATCTCATCGAATTGCGGGATATGATGAACGCCTGGGAAATCTGGAACAGTTCTTACTGAAAATGAATGTTTTAGATCGGACTGAGATCATCCCGTTGAATGATCCCTACGGTGTAACACTGGCGAGGGGTTGTGTGGAAGCAATTGTGGTGAGCCACGAAACTGAAATACGTGCCTATGAAATAAATGAGAAACGAAAAGTGAAAGGATTACCACCTTTAAACGTCATTGTTATTAAAATGGTGCCAGCAGAAGACAAAGTTCCCATTTCAACGACCAGAATTCGGCGTGGCGAAATAAACCACGAAGGGCATCTCTTGAAACTTTGATTTCAACGAAAAGTGCAATCGGTATTGGAGAAAAATATGATAAGTGAGATAATGCATTGAAGAGAACTGGTGTAGCAAAGCTTCCACTCCATTATGGAAGAGCTCCTCACTGGCTAGTTTCTCGCATGGTAAAACTGGCAGGACACATCGTCACCGTCATTGTTGATGAGTATGGTCATGAAGAGTTCTTGCAGAAAATTTCTGACCCTTTCTGGTTCCAAGCACTAGGATGCGTGTTGGGGTACGACTGGCACTCATCTGGCGTTACAACTGTTCTCACAGGCGTTTTAAAAAGAGCAATAAAGACTGAAGAGTATGAATTAGCCGTATGCGGAGGAAAAGGCAAAGCTTCAAGGCAAACACCTCAAGAGATCAGTCAAGCTGGAGAAAGTTTCGGGTTCTCAATAGAAGACATTAATCGTTTAAAATATGCCAGTCGAATGAGCGCCAAAGTTGATAATACCGCGATTCAAGCAGGGTACTCCCTCTATCATCACGCTTTCTTCATGACCAAAAACGGAAAATGGGCAGTAATTCAACAAGGAATGGATGAAAGAGACAGAACAGCAAGGAGATACCACTGGCTTTCAGACAACGTAGAAAACTTTGTAGTTGTACCCCATGACGCAGTTGTCGGAGACGTGAAGAGAGAAGTTGCACTGGACATGACTGCAAAGGAAAGTATGGAATGCCAGAAAACTTCTACCGACATCGCTAAAGAGAAACCCAAAAAAGTTGTGAGAATGCTTCAATCCATTCGTCCCACTTCTCAGAAGTCTCTGCAAGAATGGATGCCCACAATCAAGAAGAAAGGATACGTAATCGATGTGCTCTCATTACCTCGTCGCCTTAATTGGAAAGCGATGAAAAGGACCTATGATTTTCAACCCAAAAATTACGAGCAACTTCTCGGCATTCGTGGAATCGGACCCTCCACTGTCCGTGGTCTGGCCCTAATTTCGGAACTCATATATGGCGACCCCCCAAGTTGGAAAGACCCAGTTAGATACTCCTTTGCCTATGGAGGAAAAGACGGTGTACCTTACCCAGTCAATCGAGAAGCAATGGATAAGTCAATCCAGATTCTAAAAAATGCCATCGAAAACGCAAAGATAGGCAACAAAGACAAATTGAAATCGCTTGTAAGATTAAAACAATTCGCTCAACTACAACCTCAAAAGCCAAAGTTTAGATAAAACAACTTTTTAACTATTCCTTTGTGAATTATCCCAAATAAATGGAGGATTTCGTATCTTTTGATATCCAGTAGACTCTAGACATAAGATTTATATCTTCTTGAATCGTCAATTCCCAGACATGGCAAAACAGACTTTGATCAAACTTCTGTACGAACTACTGAAAAACTCAAAAAGAAGCGATAGAGACATAGCAAAAGTCATTGGAGTATCACAACCAACCATCACCAGAACAAGAAAAAAACTAGAGAAAACGGGATACATAAAAGAGTACACAGTAATACCTGACGTGATAAGGCTTGGACTGGAAATTGTAGCATTCACCTTCCTAAACCTAGTTAAACCACCTTTGAAGGCAGAGAAAAACCCATCCACCGCAAAAGACTATGATAACTTGCAGAAATGGCTGGAGACAACACCAAATGTCATATTTCTAGCAGTTGGCCACGGATTAAATGGAAAAAATAGTCTAATGATATCCGCGCACAAAGACTTCACTGAGTACTCAGAATTCATATCAGATTTCAGATCAAGATGGGCCACATTTCTTATGGAGACCGACACCTTCCTGATCTCAACAAAAGGCAGAATTCTGAAACCTTTTTCCTTCAAGTACATAGAAAACATAAAAAGAAATTAGCAAAGGCATTCTACTGATCTCATCTTAATTCGTTTCAGATGAGCGTATAGGACTTATACAAACAAAACTACTGCTAACTATTATTTGAGTACGCCCGAGATTCGGTGACAGAGTCTTGACTCATATCATATTCATAACTGGGCAACCTGGCATTGGAAAAACAAGCGTTCTACTAAAGATCATTGAAGTTCTAAAGAAGAGGGGATACTTGGTTGGTGGCATGATCAGTCAAGAGAAACGTGAAATGGGAATTCGAATTGGTTTTGAAATCATTGACATTTCCACTGCACAACGAGGTTGGTTGGCTCGTGTAGCCCAGTCAAATGGACCTCGGGTCGGTAAATATCGAGTCAATTTAGATGACTTAAAGAGGATAGGAGCCAGCTCTATTCTCAACGCTATTGATGAGACGGATGTAATTGTCATTGATGAGGTAGGTCCAATGGAACTGTTTTCACCAGCCTTCAAGCAAGCGGTAATTCAAGCTCTAAAAAGCAACAAAACAATCCTTGGAACCATACATCACAGAGCCCACGATTCACTAGTCAACAACATCAGAAGCAGAAAAGACGCAGAAATTCTTGACGTCACATATGAGAACAGAAACACCCTCCACAACCTTATTATTGACAAAATTCTTCAATCCCTCTCTGAAAGATCCTGAGATCTTATGACCGCAGGCAATGAGAGTTGGTAACATGCGACTAGCTGGCGTAGACGATTCTGGACGAGGGTCAGTTATTGGTCCTCTCGTTATTGCAGGTGTATTATTGGATGAAAAAGATGTACAGCGGCTCAGTAATTTGGGAGTAAAAGACTCTAAGCGCCTCTCACGGAAAAGACGGGAAGAACTCTATGAAGCGATACGGGACCTAGCTCTTAATTATCATTTGGTGAAGTTGTCTCCGGCAGAAATTGACAAGGTCGTACGAAGTGGGAGAAAACTACACAAACTGAACCGCTTAGAAGCCCAAACAATGGCTAAAGTAATTGAGTTTCTTCACCCCGACATAGCATATGTAGATGCCTCTGATGTTCTTGCTGAACGATACAAACATCACATAATGGAACATCTTTCTTTCAAAGTAGAAATCATATCTGAACACAAAGCAGATGTGAACTATCCTGTTGTTTCAGCTGCCTCAATCATCGCAAAGGTGGAACGGGACAAAGCAATTTCAGAGTTGAAGGCAAAATTCGGAAACATGGGGTGCGGCTATGCCACGGATCCAAAAACCCTTGAGTTTCTAGAAAAATGGATAAAAAAATTTGACTCTTATC
>Ga0224501_10001403_pt1 | contig 18682 bp, 21 predicted proteins | sample SF_Oct11_sed_USG_4_FD_169105 | JGI IMG/M metagenome (GOLD analysis project Ga0224501, IMG submission 169105) | Sediment microbial communities from San Francisco Bay, California, United States - SF_Oct11_sed_USGS_8_1 | ecosystem: Environmental > Aquatic > Marine > Sediment | place: USA...
GAATAAGAAAACCGCGCGCGACATTTTATCACTTCAAACAAATGTGTTTTTACAGTAATGCCATATAAACGTATGTGACTGTGGCACAACAGCAACATACTCTTAAATGCATGCATGCATGCATGCGCAGTTTGCGCGGGATATCTCTACTTCAGTATGGTTTGGACGAATCATTCGCACTCAGAGCGCCTATCGCAAGTATTAGCGTGGCCGGAACATTTGACGGAAGATATTTGACAGGCTAATGTCCGTTTTGTTAGTATTGATTCTCATTTAGTTTTCAGTCTCCATATTTCCATTTCATAACAATTATTGCCAAACAAGTAGAGTGTTTTAGTGGACAGTTCCGCTATGAGGACACATTATGCTTCGCCGTTATGCAGAAAATTAACTGTTGCTCTAGTTCTGACACTAATGATCTTCGTGCTGAGTAGCTCTTCAATTATTTTGGGCGTAGTTGAAGGCCTTTCAGAATCCGAAAAATACGTTCATAATTTTGTTGATGTGCCGCCTTATGGGAACTGGACATTTATTGAGAAGCCCATGTTTCCAGTCCATTTTAACCAATCTCAAATTCCAGTGGACTCTAATTGGACAGTTGTTTACCCATTAACTGCAAACCACACTTACCACATTTATTGTTATGGAGAATGGGTAGATTATGGTTCTAACCCCTCAACAGACTACGATATTTACGTTTACAATCCGTTAGGCGAACTTGAAAGCTACCACACTGAATCGACTGGGCTTCCTGAACATTTAGGCACAACTGTTGATGAACCCTTTTTTATTCCCAAATATTCAGGAAACTACAGCTTAGTCATAAGAAACGACCCTAGAGAAAGCAACGCTTCCCAACAGGCAACATTAATGAATATCGAAAATGCGGAGACCAACAAATGGCATGAAGTTTTCTTAAAAGGCAAAGAAAACAATATGCCCGTCTTTAATACGAGTTGGGCCTTCGAGTTTGTCACTGAAAGTCAACGCATTGAAGTTTGGGTTAAGGTTCCGGAAACCCTTGACATGTACGAGGCTAGGCTCTATTTGATGTCTAATCCTGAAGCTGGAATGGGAGAAATGCTTAATGATGTTCCTCTAGCTTGGGAGCAAGGCCTTTACGGCGAAATTTCTGGAATTTACGGCGGATACAACCTTGAAAGTGAAGAGTTTAGGGGTTTAGCCTCTGCAAGCTGCGAATTTCACGGTCAGGACATGCTGATAAACTACACTTCGCCAGTTAATGGCATGAGTCTTTACCATCTCGCTCTCATAGGCGAGAAAGGAGCTGGAAAAATAAAGTTCTTGGTCAAGACGGAATTTGGAAACGCAGGTCTAAAGCCTGTTAATCCTCCTTTGCGGGTGTATCCAGACGACGAGACAACCCTCACTTTTGTTTCTAACATCACTGACTTGAGAAATGCTACCTTCAATTATTCTGTTAACGACTTGGAAAACGCAACAGCTTTGGACATGCAATTAATCGACCACAGAACATGCGTGGCAGTTGTTCCCGGTCAGCCAGCTGGCACAACTGTTAGATATAAAGTTGAAGCCGCGGACGTTCTGGAAAACTTTTTGGTCTACAAGGGAAACTACACTGTAAAATATGATTCTCAGCTAAACTTGACTCTGAAAGCTGAAGCAATCTTCATTGGAGAAAACATAACGCTAACCGGGCTCATAAATCCACCAAGTGAAAATCTATCCATAACTCTGATCTATACTTCTGTGAATGGAACCTTTCAACAAACCGTCTTTACTTTAGCCGGTGGCGCCTTTACAGCTAGCTTTAAGCCTTCAGTAGAGGGCGACTGGATTGTTCAAGCAATGTTTGAAGGGAACAACATGCTTTGCGGAAGTTTGAGTTCATCACTAAGGTTTAAGGTTGAGCCTCCGTCTTTTCTAAGCCAATATTCAATGTATATTGTCGGTGGCGCAGGAGCAGGAATAGCTGTCGTAGCGGTTGTTTATCTCAAGAAGCGAAGAGAATAGGAAACGTCCATTGGAAGATCAAGCTTACTAATTTTATAGAGGTAGTAGAGAGACGCAGAAGAATATTTTGCAGTATCTTTATAGTGCGCGCAAATCGTCAATTGACTAAAGGAGGCAAAATAATGGGAATTGAAAATGATAAAATAAATTACCGTCGGGCTAATATCGATGATATTGAAGTTTTGATTGATTATAGAGTTCGTTTTTTGAATGAGCTTTACAATCATCCAGAAGATGATGAGACTGAAATTCTAAAAAAAGCTTTACGAGGATATTTTTCTGAAGCGATTCATTCTAATGATTTCATTGCTTGGCTGGCTGAATACAATGGAAAAATAATTGGTACAAGTGGGATGGTTGTGTGGCGAATGCCAGCAAGGTATGGAGGGATTGAATCTGGAAAACTTGGGTATATTCTCAATCAGTATACAATCCCTGAAGCAAGAAGGAAAGGTATTTGCACACGATTATTAGACGAATTGATTGAAGAAGCTAAGTCATTAGGACTTAGATATCTACATCTTCATGCTTCTGAGGACGGGATAAATATCTACAGAAAAGCAGGATTCGTTGAGCCTGACCAGATAGAGCTAAAATTGAAGCTTGAATAAAATAGCGCCCATACTTCAAATAAATGTAAAAAAAATCAATTGGGGGCTGATCAAAAAATGAAAGATAAATTCGGATAATCTAGGTTGATAGATCTATCAACTCTTATTGATAGTTGTAAAGGAAAATGGACTAATATATCCTTGACAGAAGTGAACGATTCCATAGTTCGACTTGGCATATTTGAGGGAGAATTTCATTGGCATAAACATGATCAGGAAGATGAATTCTTTTTTGTTGTTGAAGGCAAACTTTTGTTGGATCTGGAACATGAGACATTAGAATTGTTACCGAAACAAGGATATACTGTGCCAAGAAGAGTTATTCATAGAACAAGAGCAAGGGAAAGAACAATAGTTTTGATGGTAGAAGGAAAAACAGTGAATCCTCAGGGCGATTAAAGATTGTAGGTAGAATGTTTCCGAGCGTAAGTTAGAAGACGGTTTTTGTGGTCTTGAATTCTGGAAGTTTCAACTAATTTTGAAGGAAGCTTAGAAACTTAAAACCAGGTTTACTTGAGCGTTTTCTCCCATTCTTGTCGCATCATTATTTTCTTAACATCCTTCATTCGGTCCGTTGCGAGAATACCATCGAGATGATCTATTTCATGTTGCAAAAGCTCAGACAACTCGTTTTCTGCGTCTGTCACTTGCTTTTTTCCTCCTTGATCAAGGTATTCGACCCTTATGCGGTAATATCTGTCAACAAGTACAAAAAAAGCCATGTTGAAACTGAAACAGCTGTCCCACACTTCAAATTTTCTATCGGAAACCCGCACTATTCTTGGGTTTATCAAAGGTGACCTAAAAACCTGCGTATCGATGAAAATCACTCTTTTCAATTCGCTTATTTGTGGAGCTGCAATACCACGACCACAGCCAAACCTTCTCTGAGCTTCCAGCAGAGTGTTAGACAAATCTTCAATGAGACTTTCTAGATCGCTACTTTGAAAGTCTTTAACTGGCAAAGAGTTCTTCCAAAGAGTTTCATTTCCTAGCTGAAGGATCGGCCTAATCATAGTTAATATTCTCCCCAAAACTGAAATTTAAACGCAAACGAGAATATTTAAGTGAAATGGCGTTTTACTTAGGTGCATCTCTGAGAGGGATGGTTAATGAAGAAAAATTTAATCAAAACAGAAGAAGACTTGGTCTATTTCTTAAAGGATAAGACCAGATTCGAAAGGGAAGTCCTAGTGGCTACGTTCAAGATTCCGAAGGGAAAGGTTAGTACATACAAGAGTATAGCTGAAAAGATCGGTAGACCACGTGCTTATCGGGCTGTTGGCAATGCCTTACACAAGAATCCGCTTGCACCCATTGTCCCTTGCCACCGTGTTGTTAAATCCGATGGCACATTTGGAGGAGAGAAGAAAGGAGCCGAGTCTAGAAGGAGTCTCCTAGAAAAAGAGGGAATACCTATCGAGAATGACAGAGTTAAGATAAGTGATGAAATCTTGTTCTAGCGCGCGCGAAATATTTCTGAATTATCAAAGTAATTAGCCATACCTGAAACAACTAACCATGCGAAGGTAGTGATGGCACTGCAGTCTATTACTTGTAACTAATCTTAAATAGACAATGTGGTACTAAAAACAAGGCTGCCAAGCCCTAATACTGAGTAAAGGAGGAGAATTGAAGACGAAACCAGCCTTACTTGTAATAGACATACAGAATGAGTTCTTCAACCGCAATCAGGCTTGCGACGACTCCTTGAAGTCGGCCATTGAATACATAAATGCAGCAATAAATCTTTTCAGAGAAAAGAATCTTCCCATCGTTGTCATACAGCACAAAAGTGAAGAGCAAGGTCTCTTACCAGGTAAATCAGGTTTTGATGTGCATGATAGTGTGAAGCTCAAACCTCAAGACATGCGAATCGTGAAGACCTATGGCAACTCTTTCACAAAAACAGGGCTTGCAGAAAAATTGAGAGAGCTTGGGGTTGACACCGTTATTGTGACCGGGTTTTGCGCAGAGTATTGCGTTCTATCTACATACAGAGGTGCGCAAGACTTTGACTTTACACCTATAATATTGAAGGGTTCGCTTGCGTCTGAAAATGCAGAGCACATAAGGTTTGTGGAAGAGATTACAGAGACAATATCCTATGGAGCTTTGAAGACGCTGCTCTAAATTTAACGCGCGCGCATGCTTATGCTCGTGTTGTCACAATTTTTGGGCGGACAAATTTGCCACAGTTGGAGCATTTTCGTCTTGACAATGTTCGAACTTGAGGATAGCCCATGGATTTCAGCTGTTCCTTGCCTAAGGGCTCTTTCCATTGATTTTTACAGCGGGGGCACTCCACGAGCGCGGTTATCTCCTCTACTACTTGAATCCTTTCTCTCCTTGCCACTAATATTACTCCGCCTATGAGAATCAAAATGACCCCCACAATAGAATAGTGTACAAGTTTCAATCCAATGCCCAAAGTGATGTCTGCATGTTCCGCTTCCAAGAGCTGCACGCTCATTTCCGATAGAAAGTCGGGCGAGTCAAATACTCCAGCGTCCCAAAGTTTCCACAGCACTAAGCCTAGCATTATGATACCTATAACGCAGAGTAGAATGCCGAGGGCATAACCAGTTTTCTTTCTTAAGATAGTCATCGTCATAGACATCTCTCCACATCCCTTTTACGAGCAATCTACTTATTTAATTTATGAAAAACTTGACACCCAAGAAAGCCAGGGCACAACCATCTACGTCAACATAGTCCTCTCGGCTTTAGCAGCAGCCGGAGCACTAGGAGCACTAGGTCTACTACTAAGGAAAAGAAAACAAACCTAACCCCCTCTTTTCCATTTTGGTTTATCCAAGTCCAATGCGCGCGCATATCCATGCATTATGAAGTGGAAAAATGTATCTAATGGTTACCTGGATAAGTATCGCCAAGATAGGAATAGTCCAATTGTTGAAAAGAGTAAAGCAAAACCAGCGAGAAACGCGAAGTCAAACATCAATTGTGCTATGTCGGTTTGGAAGAGTATAAGTTGCCTAGTTGCATCCGTCACGTAGGTTATCGGGTTTATTTTTGCAAACATTTGCAGCCAGTCAGGCATCATTTCTGTCGGAAAAAGTGCGTTGCTTCCAAAGAGAAGTGGAAGGTTTAGCAAGTTTACAACCGCAATCTGTGTTTCCCATCTTGTTGACCGAATGGCTATGAGTATAAAAATTGATGAAAACCCGATGCATACTAGGAATAACGCTGCGAATACACCAAAGATGTTTAAGATGTTGAAGTTTGAGCTGAGTTGTAGACCCAACAGGAAAGCAACCAAAAGCACTATTCCAGCTTGTATCAATGATCTCACAACTGCAGAGAAAACTTTCGCGAAGATTATTGAACCTCTTGCAACAGGCGTGCTTAGAGCTTTATTAAGAAAGCCCAGCCGTCTATCCCACACTATCGACATACCGCTGAACATCGCTGTAAACAAGACAACGAAAGAGAGAATTCCCACTGACATGTATGAGAAATAATCAGAAGTTCCGAAGGTTTGTTCCATTATTTGTTGCGAGATTACCTGTGGGTCGACTCCTGGCGGCACAGGAAAATCCGCGCTTGTTAAGATGGAGCCAATATTCATGGCTTTGCCGAAAAGGCCCATCCATATCACTGGCTGGATTATTGACATGAAAAGGAAAATGGGCTCTTTATACCATTTTTTAAGCTCTCTGTTGGTCAGGGCCCAAAGCCCATGTAGTGGATTTTTTGAATTTTGGTTTGGCGTGATCATCTACGTCTTGCCCTCCTCAATGCTATTCTTTTGCTGAACATACTTTCAGAAGTTCCTTCTTCTTCTCTCATTGATTTGCCCGTGTATTCGAGATAGACTTCGTCGAGCGTGGGTTTTGTCAGTGAAAGCCTTGTTACTTTGTATCCTTTCTCTGTCAAGAAATTCAATATTTGAGGTGCTGTTTCCTCTGCGTTTTCGACTTTGACTCTGTAAGTCGCATCTTGTTTTTTCACTTCTTTCACTCTAACTGCTGTTTCTATCAAACTGGCTATGTCCGCGTCTTTCTGGTCTATGGATAGTGTGATTATGTCGCCACCGAGACTTTCTTTCAACGCGTTTGGTGTGTCAAGGCCGATTATTTTGCCGTTGTCAATTATGGCTATTCTGTCGCAGAGGTTGTCTGCCTCTTCCAAGTAATGGGTGGTCATTAAGAGAGTCATGCCGAATTCTTTTTTCAACCGTTTAATGTAGCCCCATGTAGCTATTCGAGTTTGCACATCTAGACCGAGCGTTGGTTCATCTAGGAACAAGACTTTCGGGCGGTTTATTAGTCCACAAGCGAGCTCGAGTCTTCGTCTCATACCCCCAGAATAGGTTTCAACCTTCTTATCTTTGAATTTTGAAAGTTCGACTAGCTCGAGAAGTTCGTTTGCTCTTTCTTTAGAGACTTTTTTCGGAATGCCGTAAAGGTCTGCGCAGAGCAAGATATTCTCAAGTCCAGTGAGGTCTTCATCAGCAGTGTATTCTTGCGGTACAACACCTATACAGTTTCTAACGTCGCTAGCTTGCGTTCTTATGTCGTAGCCGCATACCTTGGCGTTGCCTTCTGTAGGTTTTAGAACCGTTGTGAACATATTGATTGTTGTGGTTTTTCCTGCACCGTTGGGTCCCAAGAAACCGAAAATCTCACCTTTTTTCACGCTGAAGTCAACATGGTCAACCGCTACTAACGACTTGTTGAAGACCTTTGTTAAACCCTCAGCTATGATAACCTCTTCCATTTTGCCTTTCTCTCCATGTTTTTCTTTGTTTTTTCTTGAACGTATGTCTGAGATTTCACTTCCGGCATGGCGCGCACATTCAATTTCCTGTTTTTGACTATCATTATGGCTATGTAGGTTAGGGATATTCCGACCATCAAGATGAAAGGCGCGAAGTCGAATATAGAGTATACCATGAAGACCAGATCTAGAGCTCCTATTATCCACCCGAAAAGCTCACTAAGCTTCATTATTATCAGCTTCCTCCTTCCCTTCGATTGGCTTGAGGAGGCTATTAAACGTATGTGACTGTGACACAACAGCAACATACAGTTAAATAGCATGTCGTGATAAAAGAGTTTATGAACTATAAAGAAAGACAGGAAATAATTGCTAGTTCACCTATTTCGGCCGCATATTTGCGCGCGCAAACCAGAAGAGATCAAGGAGTTGCTTGAAGTGGGATTCAAGTACATCTGCGAAAAAGATGGCTTGCTCTACTTCAGAAAGCGTAAATAATCAGCGCCAAAGATACCCATAATGGTGAAAAGATGCCTATAATCGCTGTTGTTGGAAGCAGAAAATCAGGTAAGACAACCGCCGTTGAGGCTCTAGTTAAAGGACTAACCCGAAAAGGCTACAAGGTTGCTACAGTAAAGCATATTCTAGAACCCGACTTCACTATTGACACTAAAGGAAAAGACACGTGGAAACACGCAAAAGCTGGCGCGCTGGTCACCCTAAGCGTAGCTCTAAACGAGCTTGCAATTATCAAAAAGGCGGACACAACAAAATATGGACTAAATGAAATTGTCAAATACTGCGAAGATGAAGCCGACATAATAATTCTTGAAGGCTTCAGAGACCTCGTCGCCCAAAACCCGCTTATTCCAAAAGTGGTTGCAGTGAAAACCATGGAGGAGGTTCAAGAGACCTCTAAATACTTTAAGCCCATAATAGCCTTCGTAGGCGCATTTCCAGCTAAGCCAAAAGGACTGGGCATTCCATACATCGATTCTCTACAGAAACCAGAAAAACTAGTAGAAATTGTGGAGAACAAGATTAAACCCATGATTATGAAGGAAAAGAAACTTGAAGCAGCGATTAAAATTACAGTTGACGGAAAACGTTTGCCACTAAACCTTTTTGTTCAGAAAATCATGAGAACTGTTGTACTCTCCATGGTTTCAACGCTAAAAGATGTATCTATTGAAGGCGATGAAAATGTGTTTATAACTATTTCAAGTCCTTCAAAATGAAGCACATACTACTTTTGGGGCTTGGGGAGACGCTGAAGAGAGAGAAAGGAGAATTGTTGTTTTCACCCAAAAAAACAGTCTCCACAAACCTTTCCAATAGTTGAAGCATGTATTCTGTCTATAACCGTTTTAATACATCTTGTTTTGTGCTGCCTTGACCGCCATTAGACAAGCTTTTAGTTTAAAGAGCCTTGAAGGCCTCAAACCATCTGTTGTAAGAAGCAACCATATCTAATGTAACGCTTGGCTTTCTTGTTTCCAGTATTTCTTTAAAGTCGTTCATACCTACGGATCTGGGCTGAGCAAGCTTGTCTTTTGCCTTTCCAGATTCAAAAAATTCTCCAATCACCTTGAGGTGAGCCGACTGCACGCTGTCGCGGATGTCGCTTCCAGAAAATCCTTCAGACACCCTGCCTAGGCTATAGAGATCCATGTCTGGAGACAACGTTAAATCTGTCGTGAAGAGTTTGAACATTTGCAAACGTGCGTTATAGTCGGGCAGCGGAACCAAAATTCTTTTCTGGAATCTCCTTATGAAAGGCCAGTCAAGATCCCAAGGTTTATTGGTTGCCCCAATCACGTAAACGTGAATTTTTTTTCCCTTGTCAATTATGCCGTCCATTTCCTTCAAAAATTGGTTGCGAACTCTCACTTCTCCGCCAACTTCGTTGGTATGCTTTCCAATGAGAGAATCTAACTCATCGATGAAAACAATTGCTGGACGACCGTCATTTGCTATCTTTCTTGTTGCTGCAAAAAGTTTGGCAACGTTTCGTTCGGCTTCCCCGAGCCATTTAGACATTATTGACGCGGCATCTACAGAGAGGAAAGAAGCATCTATTTCTGTCGCTACTGCGGCTGCTATCAAGGTTTTTCCGCAGCCTGGTGGACCGAAGAGAAGGATGCCTCGGGGCCATCCTAGTGGGAAAAGGTCTGGTCTTTGAACTGGATAAACAATGGCTTGCTTAATGGCTTTTTTAGCTTGTTCTAGGCCTACGACTTGTTCCCATTTCACGTTGAGTTTTTCTCTGAGCACAAGTTCTTCAAACGTGTCTTTCTTCGTTTCAGAGGGCGCAGTCGCAGACTCGAAAGGTTTTTCTTCTCCACTTTCTTCTTCAGGCGCTTCTCTTGGAGCTGAAACTCCTTGGAGCATCGTTATCCTTTCTTGATAAGCCATGGCACGTTGAATATACACTTTGTTTAGGCCATAATTTGGATATAGCTGAGCAAGCTTGAGAAGGGTTTCGATGGCTTTTTGGTACATTGTGATAGCCATGCCCTTAACGCCTTGTTTGTCAAGGCGAACAGCCTCTAAGGCGTAACTGGTTGCAGCTTTCTCTAATTCCTGGGAAGCGCTCATTTTTGGGTCATCTTTGAATTTGTATCTTTCCTTTTGTACCCAGATTTTCGAGTGCTTTCAACACTTCATCATGTGGAATGTTTAACTGGAGCGCACACTGTTTAGTGTCAATTTCACCGTGGCACTTCTTTGCATATTCAAGTAGGATGTTTTCCAACGATGAGTTGGATTTAGTAGCTATGGAAACGCCTCGTAACTCCATGTCTTTACGGCTGACATACCTCTGAGCTTCTCCCTTTTCATCATGTTCCACAACCTCTGAGCAAGAGACACTTAGAGCAACCATCTGCTTCACTTTTTCAGGCTGTCTACTCGGTTCTTCTTTGAGAAGTACGTGAGAAGGTTGCGCTGGCATAGGCGGCTCAGGAAGTTGCTTACTTAACTTTTCTTCTAGGACGACTGAAGCTTCTTTTAATATTTCTTCCCCCGCTTCCGTCTTAACTGGCATGGGCAATGGCAATTCTGGGTTTATTCTGGTCATCGCAAGGGTTTCAGTGATGCTTTCATTCACTTTTTCAAGTTCCATTGCGACATCAGGTAAAACATTGACTAAATTTTGAGTTAAGCCTCTGAGAGTTTTAAGTGCAGGTTTAAGCTCAGCAAAGATTTCGCTTACTTCCTTTATGGTTTCAAGTCTCAGAATTATGCGCTCTAGGGCAAGTTGACACTGCACAACCATATTGCGTAATTTTCGAACTTCGGACAACTCGTTGGCGCAGATTGCCGCTCGTTCGTGATGGTTTTTCCTAACATGAACTATGCAGGCTTCAAAAAGGACGCGGTCTCTTCTTTGTAGCCGAAAATTGACCTGCTCCAGTTTTACTTTCTGAACCCTAAGCTTCCGAATTGTTTGGAAAATTACCGCTCCGATCGGTGGAGGAGGCTTAAAAATCTTGAACAAAGGCTTGCCACCTCCACGCCTTCATGTTAACTCTTCTAGTTTTCGCTTTTTACATGAACTACAACGGGGGGTTCAGGAAGTGGTGGCGAGGTAGTCTCTTGGGTCTCAGGTGTCTCTGAAGTTTCTGTTGTCGGTTCTTCTTCTTGTAGAGGCGATATTGTAGGAGTTTCTCCGAGAAGCATGTTTGACAATTGATTTTTAAGAGCTTCAAGGTCTTCTCTTTCAGCGTGAGCCCATTTCAGTCCATCTTGTATCATTTCTATTGCAGTTTGATAGGAGTTTTCGTCGATTCTGCCGATTTCCCGCTCGATTTCCAAATTTATCAGAGCAGAGTTGAGTTTTCTTATTTGTGCATTGCATCGGACGATGTATTTGTCTATATTGTCCGATGTGGTTTGAGCATCGGTTTTCAACTGGTTCAATGCTCCTTCGAAGGTTTTCTGAAGTTCGTTGTGTAAATCAGATGGGACTTTCTTCTTTTCTAAGAGTTCGTTTAAAGCTTGTTCTTTCCGCCAAATTAAGGGAATTTCGTCGCATAGAGTCTTCACTCTCAGCTTGATTGAGGGTAAAAACACAATGTTGTCTCCGTCGACTCTAAATTGTTCACTGGAATACTTGTGGAATTCGCCGTCTTCGTGCTTTAGAAAGACGCTTGTTACTCTGCCTGTTGGGTTAACTGTAAACGAAACTATTCGACCGATTGAGCGTCCATATTCGTCATTCACAGTTTTCCCTACAAAAAGAAAAAGGTTTGAAGTTGGTTGTGACATAGTTTTCACCTCGAATTGCTGGTTTGACGCTACTGATTTTGGGATTGAGATTGGGATTGTGGCAGAGCTTTCTCGCCTATTGTTGGTAGCCCCGCTGGTAGTTCTGGGAACTTCTCTTTAATCTTTTGTTCAGCCACTGAAGCCGCTTCGGTCAGAATTTTCTGGGCGTCTTCATTTACGGTTTCAAAGTTTAATGTTAGGCCTGTGCTTTGTCCGGCATCTACAATTATTCCACTGAGCATTGTTCCAATTTGTCCAAGTTCCCTTTCAGCCTCTGGGAAAATGCTGGCCATTCCTGATTTTACTGTGCGAAGTACTCCTACTGCTGGTGCGAGTGTTGTTACTACGTCACCAAGTTCTGAAACAGTTCTCAATCTTAGAACAATTTGCTCTAAGGCTAGTCTGGCATGCATTATCATTTTTTCCATTTTGCGTATTTCAACCAGTTCATTGGCGAAGACATTGGCTCTTGTCATGTCATGTGTAGAGTAAGCTTCAACTATTCGAGTGAAAATCGATTTATCGCGTTCAGTGAAGCGGTCGCTTGCTTTGTCAAGTCTTTGGATTTGTATCTCAATTCGTCTGACAGCAAAGTCTATTCGAGGCTTTAATGGACCTGGTGGTCTCACTGATTCTTTGATTCTTGCGGTTAATGGTGCGTCTTGCTCTTTACCTCCCCATTGTTTTGCGAATCTTTCTGACATACTGATTCCTCCTAAAAAGAGAGAGGCTTTAAGCGCTTTATTACATTGTTAACATGTTGAAAACATTCATGTATATATGTGGCAGTATTGCCGTGCAAAGTTTCTTCCTATTTGTTTAAATTTCCAAAAGCAAAGCAGTGAGACGCTGGTAGCCTCTATAGACACAATTGTGTAAGTTAAAAAGAAAAAGCACTTTCCCTAACTGTGTAAGCAAGGTGACTGAAATGAGTGAAAGAATAAAAATGCTCACAACCTTCGCTATACTTGGGTTCTTCGCTGGAGTTATCGCCAACTTCACTTACAAATACGTCATTCCATGGCTTAGCCAAATCGTGCTTCCAGTGTTAGGCTTAGAATGGATTTTCTCGGGATTAGCAGGCGCTGCCTTAACCATACTCTTAGTGACTGCATGGGCTTACCTAAGCGGGTCCCCAGAGGCATAGACAATTCACAACAACCCAGTACATTCTTCTTTCGTTTCTTGAGTAGTGACCAAAATTTTATTTGATACAAGATTTTCACCGTTTTTGTAGGACTTATCGAAGAAAGTTAAGCCTTATCTGACATTGTTACTTAAAAACTTGGAGAAAGCTATTTAGATGAAGGACAGTTTGGGAAATGGCTGAAGGAGAGTCATTGAATTCTAACGTTTTTGGTTTGCTTGAAAAGCCTGTGCGGAAGGCATTGGCTGAGTTAGGGTTTTCTCAGCCTACTCTTCCTCAAGTTAAGGCTACTCCCCTCATTCTAAGAGGAGAAAACGTTCTTTTGATTGCACCTACTGGAAGCGGCAAAACCGAGGCTGTTTTGCTTCCCATCTTTTCTAATTTTATTCAGCAACCTGAAAAGCGTGGAATCTCGATTCTTTATGTTACTCCTCTTCGTGCACTTAACCGCGACATGGTGAAGCGGCTTTCTTTTTGGGCTACGCGTTTGGGCGTTTCTGTTGAGGTTCGGCATGGAGACACAGAGATCAAGATTCGTCGACGTCAAGCCCTTCGTCCACCAAACATGCTGGTTAGTACTCCTGAAACTCTTCAGGCCATCTTACCAGGCAGCCGTATGCAGCAACATCTCAGACATGTTCGCTATGTCATCATCGATGAGGTGCATGAACTAGCCGAAGACAAGCGGGGCGTTCAGCTTACAGTTGCTCTTGAACGACTGTTAGAACTTGCTGAAAAAGAATTTCAAAGAGTCGGATTGTCAGCTACTGTCGGAAACCCACAAAAAGTTGCAAAGTTTATCGCTGGAACGAATCGTTCTGTTAGAATAGTAGAGGTTTATTTGCCAAAAGGCTTTCATTACAGCGTAGAATATCCGATTCCGAACGACCCTGACTATGATTTAGCTCAAAAACTACACACTGCTCCTGAAGCAGGAGCTAGAATAAGGCGAATCCTAGACCTCGTAAGGGGACATACTTCAACCCTAATCTTTGTGAACAGTCGAACAAACGCCGAAATGCTTGGGCACAAGTTTAATCAGTTAACCAAGGACATTGCGGTTCATCACGGCTCGTTGTCTAAGGAAGAGCGAACTTCAATCGAAGATGAATTTAAGGCTAAGGCATTGAAAGCTATAGTCTGCACAAGCACCTTACAATTGGGCATCGATATTGGTCATGTTGACCTCGTCATTCAGTACCTTTCGCCTCGCCAAGTTTGCAGCCTCATTCAACGCGTAGGAAGAAGCGGTCACAAGTTGAACATGACTTCTAAAGGCGTTATTGTAACAGCCTTTCCAGACGACATTATGGAGGCATTGACCGCCATACGCCGAGCCTACAAGGGTCAGTTGGAACCCTTGCAGATACATGAAAACGCCTTAGATGTGTTAGCTCATCAGATTGCTGGAATACTACTCGATAAAAGCCGAACAACAGTTGACGAGGTGCTTGAAATCTTGCGGCGAGCTTATCCTTACCGTAACTTGTCTAAAGCTAAGCTTTTAGATGTCACTAGCTATCTACATAGATTGAGGAACCTCTGGTTAGAAGGCGACACATTGAAGAAAACCAGAAAAACCTGGCAGTATTACTATGAAAACCTGTCCATGATTCCAGATGAAAGACGTTACCCAGTGGTCGACGTTATCTCCGACCGAAGAATAGGTACAGTCGGCGACGAATTCATGGCTTTAAGAGCCCGCATAGGACTCAACATAATAATAAGAGGCAAAGTTTGGCGCATCGTCCAGATCGAAGACGAAACAGGCACAGTTCACGTTGTGCCCTCCGAAGATCCGTTTGCTGCAATTCCAGGTTGGGACGGTGAAATCCTTCCAGTGCCGTTTACGCTTGCCCAGGAAGTCGGCAAACTAAGGCAAGAAATAGCTGAAGGGTTGAAACACGAGCGCAACCATGAAATACTGGCAGAAAAGCTTGCCAAAAAACTTTCCACCGACAAGTCAACTTTGCTGAAGCCTGTTGAAGAAATTCATGAACAAATCCAGCAGGGAGCACCGGTTCCAGCTCACAATCGCATTCTAATAGAGGTTTTCGACAAGTACATTATTATTCACGCATGCTTTGGAGAAATCGTTAACCGAACCTTAGGCTGCATTTTCGACGCCGTTTTTTCCGACCGCGAGCTTATAACTGGCTGGTGGAACGATGGCTACCGCATACTTGTTGAGATGCCCAGAAAAGCAGAATCACTGGACTTAGAAAAATTGCAAGCCCTACTATTTGGCTTAACCGCTAAAGAAGTGGATAAAGCCTTTGACGAATATCTCAAGGCTCGTTTTCCCTTCTCCTACAAGATGAAATTCGTCGCCGAGCGTTTTGGAGCTCTTCCACGCGGCAAAACCATGGGTCCAGAAAGGCTTGCGCAGTTGCCAACGCGATTCGAAAAGACGCCGATTTATGAGGAAACCTTGCGGGAGGCCATGCTGGAGAAGGTCGACATCCCCACCGTGAAAAGAATTATGCGAGAAGTTAAGAGGGGACAAATCAAAGTCAGCACCCTGTTTCGTTTAGAGAAGCCCACGCCTCTGGCGTATCATATCCTTGCAAAATATGCCGAAATTCCAGAGTTAATGGCGCCTGAACGTGTGTTGCTAAGTAACGTTGAACGCATGAAACGAGCAATAATGGCTCGAAAAGTTTCACTGCTTTGTCTTTCCTGCGGTAATCAAATGGAAGAAGAGCGTATACGCGAACTGCCAGAAAAACTGGTCTGCGAGAAATGTGGCGCTGGATTGCTAGCGCGCCTTCGCCTGGGTCAAGACCCGAAGATGGTTCAAGATATTCTTAAAAGAAGACTTGATGGAAAAAAGTTGACGCCAGAAGAGCTGGAGCAATTAACTCATGCAAGGCGTACCGCTGACCTCATCTTAAGCTACGGCAAAAAAGCCCTAATCGCGTTTCAAGTCAGAGGCATCGGACCTGAAACAGCCTTTAGAATCTTGGGCAAAATGCATCCTAATGAAGACGAATTCTACATGGACCTCCTAAAAGCCAAAATTCAGTACTTGAGAACTCGACCTTACTGGGAAGATAAAGAAAAAGGAATAATCAAATAATTACAAACAAGCGCGTACGAGGCTTTGGTGTGATAGAATGATAGAAATTTTGTTACCTATATTGGGATTTTTAATTGGAACAGTTGCTTCAATGATTGGTGTCGGAGGCGGCGTCTTTATAGTGCCTTTACTAACCTTATCATACGATTTTTCTCCCGCTCAAGCTGCTGGAACAAGCCTAACAACGATTATATTCACTTCGCTAGCATCAGCTACGAACTATTCAAGACAAAAGCGAATATACTACAAGACTGGCCTGATCTTGGCAACAACAACCGTTCCAGGAGCCTTCGTAGGCGCATACTTAACTTCAATTATAGAAGCACGGCTATTGGGCTTGATTTTTGGAGTCTTCCTACTTTTTGTCGCTTTACGCATGATCTTCAAGTTAAGTTTTTCTAGATCAAAACACTCGGATACGGAAAAGACTACGCATCATGGGCTTGTATACTCGGAGAGTTCATTGTTTGAATCCAAAACAAAGATTTTGTTAGGTATGATGTTAAGTTTTTTCGGGGGGCTTTCATCTGGATTATTAGGCATCGGTGGAGGTTCGCTTATGGTGCCAATAATGACGTTGGCCATGGACATACCTATACATATTACAGTGGCGACGTCCATGTTCACCATGATTTTCACTTCAACATCTGGTGTTATACAACATTTCTCGTTAGGTAACATACGTTTCGAATATGCGCTTCTACTAGTTTTAGGAACAATTTTCGGTGCTCAACTGGGCGCTTTCACTTCTAAAAGGATTTCCAGCAGAAACCTTCGCAGAATCTTTGGAATGGTGTTAATTCTTGTCAGCATGCGGATGATTCTAAGATTTATTTAAGTAGATTCATTTTAGTAAAGGTGTTTTTCCATTAAAACCTTCAGCGAGCTTAAAAAAGGTATTTTCGGGTTTTCAGAATCAATTCATGGCGCACGCATCAAGGCATGAATAATAACGAGGAGGAAAAATTAATCCGTTTTCTCACTAAATCAAAGAGCACAGTGAAGGGGTTATATGACATTTTCTATTGCAGCAAGGTGTCCAAAGACGCTGGCCTTAGGAGTTTCCGTTTCCACCGCTGTTCCAGCTGTTGGAAGCGTTGTTCCCCATGTAGAAGCCAAAGTTGGAGCGATTGCAACTCAGGGTCAAACCAACATATTTTACGGCATAAATGGCTTGAAACTTATGAAGATGGGTTTCTCTCCACAAACTGCTCTTGATGCTATGTTGAAAGAAGATTCGAAGCGAGAAAAAAGGCAGGTAGCTATCATAGATAAGGATGGAAGAACAGCTGCATTTACTGGGAAAGAAACTCTTGAATGGAAAGGAGACTTTGTTGGAGAAGACTACGTGGTTGCTGGCAATACGCTGGTTGGAGCCCAAGTGATTGAAGCTATGGCTCATACATTCGAAAGTTCAAAAGGTGACCTTGCAGAAAGATTGTTGAAAGCGTTAGAAGCGGGTCAAGAGGCTGGCGGAGACAGAAGGGGAAGAGCATCTGCTGCCTTGTTTGTGGTTGACAAGCAGCCTTTGCCAACACGTCCATTTGTGGACTTAAGAGTAGATGAACATCCGAACCCTGTTTCCGAACTGAGGAGAATTTGGGAAGATTTTAAGAAGTTATTTCTAAGTCCCTGAGCAAGAATTTTCTTCGAGAATCAAGTGTTATAACTATTTTTTGCCTTAGCTTGCGCGTGCAGATTGTTTACGAAATTTTTAAATTTCGATCAAAAGAGATTGTTATTGGTGGTTTGTTTTGAGTAAAACTGTGGTGGAGTTATGTTTTGCTATTAAAGGTCAAACAGCAATCGTAACTGGCGCCTCTAGCGGGCTGGGTGTGACGTTCGTTGAAACATTAGCTGAGCGCGGAGTAAACCTTGTAATTGCCGCTAGAAGGTATGAAAAGCTTGTCAAAGTAGCTGAAGACTTATCCAGTAAATATGATATTGAAGTGATTCCCATCAAAACCGATGTAAGTCAAGAGGAACAAGTAATCAACATGGTAAAGACAGCCATAGAAAAGTTCGGATCGTTGGAAATTCTAGTTAACAACGCTGGAATTGCATCTTTAAGCCCATCCGTTGACATGAGCCTCGAAGAATGGAAAAAAGTGATAGATGTCAACTTGACAGGCGTCTTCTTATGCGCGAGAACTGTCGCACGTGAAATGATCAAGAAGAAATATGGAAAAATAGTGAACATCGCTTCCATTTATGGAGCTGTAGGCGATATATTCCCAGCAGCACCATACTACGCATCTAAAGGAGCAGTTATAAACCTAACAAGGGCTATGGCTATAGAATGGGCACCCTACAAAATAAATGTGAACGCCATTGCGCCCGGATTTTTCCCAAGCGAAATGACAGCATCAATTTTCCAAGATGAAAAAGCGATGAAACACATCCTTTCCAGAACGCCGTTAGGAAGAACAGGAGAACCATTAGACCTGAAAGCAGCGCTAATATACCTAGCATCTCCAGCCTCTAACTACGTCACCGGACAGACAATATTCGTTGACGGAGGATGGACAGCACTTTAATGCATTTTCGCATTATGTGTATGTGCAGGGGTGTTCTTGTTATCACTTGTTTTATCTTTACCTATTTCTAAGTATCTGAAAGAAAACGGCTTAATCATCGTAGCCTTTAGGGAAACAAGGAAGCTCTCTATATCGCGCATGTGACTGGACCATTTGCCTCTGATTTCCGATATGAATCTGTAGTAGTCGGTGAAGTCCCTATGCAGAGAAATCATCATGCAGTTTTTACCGTCTAATCCATCGCCAGCAGCTCCAAGTATGATTTTCGGGTTTTCCACAGCCCATTTATGAGCTTTTTCGGCAA
>Ga0224501_10001404_pt1 | contig 18681 bp, 22 predicted proteins | sample SF_Oct11_sed_USG_4_FD_169105 | JGI IMG/M metagenome (GOLD analysis project Ga0224501, IMG submission 169105) | Sediment microbial communities from San Francisco Bay, California, United States - SF_Oct11_sed_USGS_8_1 | ecosystem: Environmental > Aquatic > Marine > Sediment | place: USA...
TAGGAAATAAAAGATTTTATTTTAACAGTCGTGAAGAGACAAGAAGACATATCCATATTCAAACCCCAGACGGATCCGCAAAATTTTGGCTTGAACCAAAAATTGAATTATCTTTACAATACAATATCAAAGACAAAGAATTAAATGAAATAGAAATCATTTAAAGGAGAAACAAAATGAATTTATCAGCGCATGGAACAAACACTTTGGATTATGAAATAACAAATATAGAAAAGAATGGATTTTGGCTTCTCGCAGATAACCATGAATATTTTATTTCATTTCAGGAATATCCTGTTTTTAGAGACGGTAAAATAAAAGAAATATTAAATATTACAAGACCTTCCGCAAATCATTTTCACTGGCCAGACTTAGACGCCGACATAGAATTAGAGGCTCTTAAAAAGCCTGAGAAATATATATTAAGATACAGATAAATACCCCGAAAATGGGGAATCATTCCGCCTCATGTAAAGAATTTCTTTTAATCTTAGGCTTAAGTGAATTGCGGTTTCATTAATCTTGTTACCGATAAACTACCTTCTCTTCGTCAATTACTTCAGATGCATACTCTAAGGCAGCGGTTATATCTTCTTTTTTAAGCTCAGGATACGCCTCTATAATTCTTTCAATAGTATACCCGCCTGCAATCATTCCGAGAATATTTTTTACCATTATTCTCGTACCTTTTATGGCTGGTTTGCCGCCGCAAATTTCAGGATCAATTATGATTCTTTCTGTCATATCAAAATCAATATAATAATATTGTCTCAGATTTTCAAACTATTTTTTGGAAATTATTCTGTTAACCGCGGATATCGTTTTCAGATTTTAAGTTTTATTATTGAAATAAATTTATTCTTAGACCTCAGCGTCGCTCGTCGATTGTATCGAATCTACAATAGTAGAAATTTTTATTTTGTCTTAGACCAATTGAATCCTGAAACTGGAGAAAATCCAAGTTAGCCACGCACTCCCCTCGATACGGCTACAAGCCTACATGGCTTCGCCAACTTGCGTTACAGGGCAAGTAAGATACGTGGCTAACAGAATATTAATATCAAATAATAATAGATTTTTCACAGCAAAAATGTCGAAATTATAATATACTTTTATAAAAACTCATGAAAAATTTAAGCGTCAGTTGATAATTTTAAGTTAACGGCGAAGAAGAAATACTTTCTTATGTGGCTTCTTCATTGGGGCGTTTAAAAATAATTAACCCGCCCCAAGAAATTCAAAAAAAAGCTCAAGAAGCCGGTTTAACCGCAGAATTGATTAAGCAAATATAAGCCGGCGGCCCTTAGGCTGAGGTATTGGATCGCCAAATTCTTTCGCCGTTTTTAACCAAAGCTCAATTGCCTCATTAATGTTTTTCAAAGCTTCTTCATTCGTCGCGCCATGTGCCATGCATCCCGACAATTCAGGAACCTCGGCTATAAACGCTTTATCTTCATTGCTGAAATAAATAATAATTTCATATTTATTCATAATTCTCTCCCTAAATGATATGATAAAAATATTTTACGTATCTGCTTTATCTGGTAAGGCTTTGCTTTATTGCCATCTTTCTGAATATTGATTTTTTCTTCTACACCCGCTTTTCTAAATATATGATGTGAACCGTTTATTCTCATATCAAATCCTAATTTTTGTAAAAAATTACACAAATCCTGAAAATTAATATTCGCATCAGATTATCCTTCAATAATCTTTTGATAAAGCTTATCATACGATCCCATTAATTAATCAATATATAAATATTATATCAGTTTTTCAATCTATTTTTTGGTTTGCCTTCTCAAGCGAATCTGCAAATTCAACATTTGTTTCGAAATAACCTGCGCCAGCTAATGTTACAAATACATCTGTGATAGTCTCATCTACAATAGTAGAAATTTTTATTTTGTCTTAGACCAATTGAATCCTGAAACTGGAGAAAATTCAAGTTAGCCACGCACTCCCCTCGATACGGCTACAAGCCTACATGGCTTCGCCAACTTGCGTTACGGGGCAAGTAAGATACGTGGCTAACAGAATATTAATATCAAATAATAATAGATTTTTTATAACAAAAATGTCGAAATTATAAATATACAATTATGAAAACTCATGAAAAATTTAAGCGTCAGTTGATAATTTTAAGTATTCTGGAAGAGCACGCAATGTCTACTAAAAACTTGCGGCACAAATTAAACGATCAAAATATATTAACGTCCACAAAAACCTTACAGAGAGATTTAAATGAGCATATACCAGCATACGATTTTAAATTAATTTTCAAATTGAATGAATATGAATTAGATATAAATGATAATTATCATAAAGCTTTTGCCAATTTTTTTCACAGGCTTTTTGAAGAAATATTTTTCATGTATACCTATGGTGATATAACCAGTAAAGCCGTAAAAAATTCCCTTTCTCATTTAAAAAAACCGGCAGGTTTTATAAAAAAAATACTTTTAGCATTTGAATGTTCCCAAGAAATAAACTTTTTTTACGCGCCCCAACATGAAGAAACAATTAAGAAAATAGCTAACAAAAGATTTCTATTTTCTATTGAAACCCCCAAAAATACTATACCTGTAAAAATGCTTCCGCGGTTTTTTGCTTTCGCGCCAGATAAAGTACTGCTTTCAGGCGAAAGTTATTTTATACATTCAGATAAACCCTTATTTAGGCATTATGATCTTAAAGGCATAACAGAAATTGAACAGGGCGAAATAAAACAAAGTTTAATAAAAGAAAATCCAGAGACATTATATAAAAATTCTTTTCATATATGGCAGGGCGGCCATGTATACAAATTAAAAATAGAAGAAAAAAATTTAATAAAACCCGATGAACCTAAAGTTTTTTCGTTAACAGTTAACGGCGAAGAAGAAATACTTTCTTATGTGGCTTCTTCATTGGGGCGTTTAAAAATAATTAACCCGCCCCAAGAAATTCAAAAAAAAGCCCAAGAAGCCGGTTTAACCGCAGATACCGTTTTCAGATTTTGAGTTTTTTTTGGCGAAAGAAATTTTCAAGCACTCAGTTTTCTTTGAGGTCTTACGTCAAAAGCATATTCTAACGCATTTAAAACTTTCATATAAGTTAAAATATTGCTATTTATAGCATTCTCTATTTTCGAAAGCTGTTGTTGAGTTATACCTGATAATCTTGCCAGTTCAGTTTGAGATAAACCTTTTTTTAATCTAGCTTCTTGTATTTTTAATGCTAAATCAGAAAGTTGTTTTTGTCTGTAATATTCAGTTTTAAATTCTTTATTTTTAAGTTTTTCCTTTAAATGATTTTTAAATTTAGTCATCTATAAATCCTCCCTTGATTTTATTCGGTTCTTATAATCAGATATGCAATTTTTAGCTTTCTCTATATGTTTTTTATATTCCATTTTTGCTGTCGCTTTCTTCTTCTTATTCCAAGCATTTGTTAATATTATATAATCTTTAAAAATATAAAAATAAAGTATTCTCGTTTCGGTATCGGATAACTTTATTCTCAATTCATAAATATCATCACCTAAATATTCAACCAAAGGTCTGATAGCTTTTGGTCCAAGTTGCCCCAATCTTTCGATCCAATCAAATATTTTAACTTGATCTTTTAATCTAATTTTCTCAATAAATTCTTTTACTGGGATATTTCCTTTCTTATCTTTGTAGTAATAGATTTCCCAATTAGACACTGCAAATAATACATCATATATGACGTATTGTCAACTTTTTTTTGTATTTCTTACGGCCAACTTCTGCTATCGAGTATGTAGAATAAGTCAATTTCTAAAATTTCAACTTAAGCTGCGCTCTCTACGGCCGCATGTCTTAGACGCTTCGCTTGCACAAAACTGACAAGAAGCAATCAAAAACATCGTATAGCCATAAAACGTTACGTGGTCATTGCGGTTCATCCCCACGGGTGTGGGGAATTTCCAATTTATCTTATCACTCATTTCACTACTCGCGGTTCATCCCCACGGGTGTGGGGAATTTTTGTCAATGCGGCAATTTTGCTAAATTGACGCCGGTTCATCCCCACGGGTGTGGGGAATTTCTATTTTTTCTAAAAACCCTTACATCTTTATGCGGTTCATCCCCACGGGTGTGGGGAATTTCCTTAACTTTTCCGGTACTGGTTTTCGTGATACGGTTCATCCCCACGGGTGTGGGGAATTTCGGCTTTCACTCTTATTTGATTCAAGTTTTGACGGTTCATCCCCACGGGTGTGGGGAATTTTGTATCTTTATTTAATGCCATTTTTAATTATTCGGTTCATCCCCACGGGTGTGGGGAATTTAAAAAGCAAACAGGAAGTGATGTCAAAAGTTGCGGTTCATCCCCACGGGTGTGGGGAATTTAAATATAAAACTATCTTTATCTGCTATTAAAGCGGTTCATCCCCACGGGTGTGGGGAATTTGTTTAACGCTTTTTCAAGCGCTTTCTTTTCAACGGTTCATCCCCACGGGTGTGGGGAATTTTAATTCCACCACCTCTTAAAAATTTATTCAGGCGGTTCATCCCCACGGGTGTGGGGAATTTATGTATTACGCATATTTCAAGTGTCCAACACCCGGTTCATCCCCACGGGTGTGGGGAATTTCTTGGCGAACTTCCCGCAGTCGCATCTCGTCTCGGTTCATCCCCACGGGTGTGGGGAATTTAATTAAAACCAAAAGATTTTAATACTTCTTTACGGTTCATCCCCACGGGTGTGGGGAATTTCCCATAATCATTTTTAAGTTTTCCTAATTCTTCGGTTCATCCCCACGGGTGTGGGGAATTTCACGGCCATAAGGTCAATTGCCTTGCATCTACCGGTTCATCCCCACGGGTGTGGGGAATTTCCCTACTTATATAATAAATGAAATGTTGCCGACGGTTCATCCCCACGGGTGTGGGGAATTTTTATTATAAAACTCATCTGTCATGTTTCACCTCGGTTCATCCCCACGGGTGTGGGGAATTTTTTCTCCAATATATTTGCAATTTCATTTACTTCGGTTCATCCCCACGGGTGTGGGGAATTTCAGTTCTAAGCGATTTATTATAAATCCATATACGGTTCATCCCCACGGGTGTGGGGAATTTTGTATTCATTATAATCTTCTAATTGTTCATTACGGTTCATCCCCACGGGTGTGGGGAATTTTCTTCATAAAAATTTAGAGAGAATGGGGGACGCGGTTCATCCCCACGGGTGTGGGGAATTTAATTTCTTCTATTGTCTTGCCGCAAGGATGTACGGTTCATCCCCACGGGTGTGGGGAATTTCCGGTTTTGAAAATAGAGAGGTTGACTTAACGCGGTTCATCCCCACGGGTGTGGGGAATTTTTCTTTTCAGCTTTTATTTTCATCTTTTACCCCGGTTCATCCCCACGGGTGTGGGGAATTTTTGTTCTCTTGGTAGAATAATCTGGTTTATGACGGTTCATCCCCACGGGTGTGGGGAATTTGTCTAAACCAGAAATTAAAATACCTTTTCCAGCGGTTCATCCCCACGGGTGTGGGGAATTTCGTTATAGTTGCTATTGATGTTGCAGTAACTACGGTTCATCCCCACGGGTGTGGGGAATTTAAGGACAAATATGGTTATTCAGATTTTTCTGACGGTTCATCCCCACGGGTGTGGGGAATTTTTCCCCGGGTCCATACTGTCGATCCCTTCTAGCGGTTCATCCCCACGGGTGTGGGGAATTTATAAATACTTGTATAGTATTTTGATATATGTTGTCAAAGAACTTATACCTAAGTTTAATATTAACTATTCTTTTCGCGTCTTAAATATACTAGAGACAAACCCTCAGATTCATAAACTTCTCTTGACGGATCGCCGTGTATTCGTATTTTATAGCCCTGTTCGGTATTTGTTGTATAAATCATTAAGGCAGGTACATTCCATTTTTCAGAAACCTTTTGCCATAACTTATCGCGAACCCGTGCGTTTATATTACCTACAAAAACATTTGCTTTAGGTTCAATAGTTAACCGCGACATCAGCCCCCTCTGCGATGTCGTCGTGTTCTCCATTATAAGAATCACCATATAAAAGCCCCATTATATCAGATATTATTTTTTTTAATAATTTCTTTTCACGAAAGTGGTCACGGCACATATATCTTGCCGTTGCTTCTGCTTTAGCGCCTGCCGCAGAAGCTTCAAAAGCAATAGGTACCGTCATTTCTACTTTGTATAAATCAGCAATATCATAAACAAACGAAAGTTGTTTACCTGAATGAATAAATCCGAGAGCTGTTGAACATCCGAGGCTTACAATGGCGGCTTGACATAAACCATATAGACATGAATTCGCAGCAGAAAGAGCCCTGTTTACAGGATCAGAGCCGCCCCAGTTTGCTTGATTGTATCTGCGGCCATGCCATTCAATACCAAATTTTTCAGAAAGTTCTTTATACGATTTTCTTACCCTTGAACCCTCTTTGCCGCGAAGCTGTTCTAAAGTTATATCTGCCGGTAAAATCTCTGTAAATCTCATCGCGTACATTTGGCGTACAATTTGCATTTTTTTTTCTTCATCAGTCAAACATTCTACCTGCTTTAACAAGTTTTTTGCCGAATATGTTGAAGGCGTAGCGAATCCGTAAAATTTTACACCATTTTCACCCACCCACGCGATACAGCAGCGAGATTCAGAAACTGTCTTAACAGCGGCATGGGTTATTGTCGTGCCCGGCCCAAGCATTAAAAGAGATAAAGTTTCTATAGGCACCGGTATAATTTTATCAAGATATTCATAAGATATAGACTGGCGATACTGTTCAATATGGCCCTTCTCAAAATACATAAAAGACCATTTGTTGCTGAACTTGGGTATTTCTTGTAAATCGCGGTTTGCCATATTAATCGTTCATAAAGTCCTTTTGTAATATTTCAATATTAATATATTTTGACGCCTGATTTACTATGGATCTCAAAGTTCCCCTGTCTATTTCTTTGTGATTTGGAATCGTTAGTGTTTGCTTCATTTGTTCCGCAATTACACGTCTTAATTTTACATGAGAACCTTTTTGCGAATATTTCTCAAAACCATATTTTTCAAAAATTCTTATTACTTCTGTTCCCGATAATGTTTTATACTTTGGCATAGAGATTATTCAATTCATAAGTTATGAGAATAGCGGGATTTTCTATAAACCCGAGTTCCTGCAAATTTTCATCTTCAAGATGAAGCTTAATTGCTTCATGCAGGTTGGCCGCTACCTCATCAAGCGTTGCTCCCTGTGTAACAACCGGCAGATCAAAACAAGACGCGGTATATCCAAAATCTTCACCATGAGTAATAACCGCTTTTATTGAACTTTGTAAATATTTCATTGGCTGGCTCCTATTTTTAATAAATTAAATATATTACCCATAATATATATTATATTCTTTTTAACAACAACAATCCGCAGCCAAAGGCTTTGGCGCGTCCTATTCCGTTGGTTAGCGTAAAGCGAAATTTATCGGGATCGGTAACGCGTAGTATGCCGGAGAAATCAACGATTAAAGATTTTATATTATGAGCTTGTTCTATATTATTTTTTTTCCTAGCTAATTGTACTGACTCTCTTTCTGTCTTAATAGCTCTTAAATGGTTTTCTTTATCATCTTTTGTATTAATTTTTACCTTTATTATCTCAAAACCAAAATCTATTCCTGAATTTTTATACCTGTCATTTTCACGTGTAAACCATTTTATCTGCTCAATTTCTTCATATATGCCAACTCTTTTTGACGGTAATCTTTCTCTTTGCTCTTTCGTAACCGTCTTAATAAGTTCTTCTAATTTCGTTTTGCCCTCAAGATATTTTTTTTGATCCTGAAAAGAGTGCTTTTCCGGATAATTTTTTAATTCTTCTTGGAATAATAAACGATAATTTTTAATTTTTTTTGTAGGATTGAGTCTTACATCAAACAGAAATTTGTTACCCACATTAAAAAAACTTGTTTCAAATGCTTTTGTAATAATCCCATTATTAATTAGAAATTTAGTATCATCAAATGCCTTATGCCAATCGATTTCATCTTTCGTATAAACCAAAATTCTCGGATATGTTTTACCAGTCTTTATAAAATCAGGCTCAAGACGAAATAAAAAAGGCGATGATAGCCTGTGTTTTATTTTTAAATTATTTTTATTTTTATGCTCATTTTTAACGGTATCTGGCATAGCCATCCATAATCTTTGGTGAATTCTATATGGATTTCTTAGCCAATTTTGGGTTGCTCTCTGCCGCAAATCAAGAAGCATTTGAGTCATATATATTTTTTCAGACATTAGCTGTTACCTCTACGAAAAATTTATAGATTTCTCTTTGCGAAAAGACTCGCAATTGTGAATTAACGATATTATCACGAATCAAAGTTTTTTTAACTGAAATATTTTTTGTTTTTTCATCTGTAAAGCAAGCATATTGTTTCTGATTATCTTGTAACGGTTCAAACTGTTTATTGAATTTCTTATGCCGTACTGAAGAAAGTAGTGGCAAATTTTGAAATGCGGCGTGAGAATTTTCAGCTTCAATTATCTCATCCCAATAAATGGGTAAAGACGGCACGCACGATTTTCTACCTAAAAAAACCGGCCATTGAGGATTATCAAGAGCCGTCTTTATTTCATTAAATAATGTCTCTGAATTTGCTGAGATAAGAACGCTAAATTCACCATCCATTATATAACTGCGGTAAGATTGCACAGCATGTGGGTTAGGTTTTCCGTCTGCCTTCAGCGTATTCAGAATAGTATGATAATCACGCAGTAATGAAAAATGATTATCTTGCCTGACTGAAACCGAAATATTATCACTTAAATTGCGTATTTGCTCAACGTCATTTCGGGACCATCCAAAACAAGTAGCCAATAAACCTGAAACAGCGCTTTTCGTAGTAAAGACACCCGTACTGCGAATATCCCAGTAATCACCCTCACCAAATGACATTAGAGGCGCTGAAAGTCTAAGTACAATATATTTCATACAGTTATCAAATTTTACTTAAGAGCCAGTCTGTAAGCGTATTCAGGTCTTCAAATTTTGATTTTTCATCGGCCGTAAAATTTTTGCCCGCTTCATCTTTACCGTTTAATAGAAAAACACCCGCGTGCGCGACAGGTAAAGCAAATGCTTTACGGTTTTTTATAGCATATTCTGCCAAAGCTTCGGCGGCATTGTCATTTAATGATTTTTCATGTGACGGTTTTATTGGCTGAATAAATGCATTTGCCAAATTGACTGGAATTTTCTTGTTCTTAATCTCTATGCCAATAAAATGCGGCGGGTTATGCGCGGCAAATGAGTTTTGTTTACCCGAAGGGTTTGACAGAGAAATCGCCTGAATAAAAGCCTTCATTGCTGTTTTTGCCAGATTTTCATCATTACCTATAGTTTTAACAAATTCATCATAATCAATGGCAAAATATTTGTAAAAACACGCGCTGGTAAATTCTGTTTCGCCGATATGGGCAGACCCGCTGTCGTCACGGTATTCTTTGCTTAAATCATCTACGGCGGTAAAATAATCAAACTCAGTACTGAACTGGTTAACCGAAATTGCATGTGCTACCTGACATGTTGCATTAACATCTTCAAACGCTTCTAAAGTTGTCATTCTGCCAAAAAGAGCAATATCTACAGGCTTTGCTTTTAAATCTTTTAGAGCATTCTGTATTTCTTTAGGCTCAATTTTATCGGGTATCACTCCGTTTTTTTTAATAATCCAATCGACTATTTTTTTTAATTCATCTTTACCATAAAACATAAGCTGTGCTGTGGCAAGTATTGTTTCTTCTTTTATATTTTCTTTCTTTTTTTTCTTCTCTTCACTATCTTTATCATTTTTTTTATCACTTTTGCCAATAGTCATAAATTTTTCTGCCCACATTGAAGCATCTGTTTCGCTTATTTTTTTCTCATCAATCAAATATTTTTTTATTTCTTCCGGTAAAAATTTTGTTCTTTCACCCAAATATTCTTTTAAATTTTCTTGAAAGGCATTAGCATCCCTTATACTTCTCTTTATCGCCTGGCTTGAAATTCTAGCTCTTGGGTAGCCGCCAAACGTACAATCTTTCACACTGCCGGTATCGTCACGGTTAAGATTTGACGGCGCGTAATTTTGCAGCATGTGTATTTCTACAAATTTTCTTTCCTGTTTGTTCATTTTTTACTCCTTTTCATTCAGATAATTGTTTATCTCTTAATTTTTAATTTTCATCATCATAATCTTCTTCTGTATCATAGCCAGTTTCATCATCTAAATTTTTATTTGCCTCTTCACCATGATCATGAAACCCCTGATAATAGCCTTCTGCCCATTTTCGCTGTATAAATTTTCGCATATTTGACCAATTGTTTAGATCAGAAAGCAGTTCAGAAAAATCTATTGGTTCATCTTTGCTTTTCATAAGACGTACAGCCTGCCTGAACCTGTAAGTAAAGGTATCGCGTGAGCTTGCAGTCAAAATTGCCCGAAATCTTATATCTGCCTTCTCGTTTTTAGGATCATACGCATTTCGAAATGCTTTACCAAAATTATAATTTTCTAAATATTTCGGTAACTCTTCCGCTTTGTGATATACGGCGAATAAACAGCCAATAAGGGCGTGATTGTAATTATTTAAAGCGCCTAGTTTGCCTAAAACGCTAAATAAACGCGGTTCTTCAAGAGGATTTTTATTGCAACGGCGCAATATAGCAAGCTCTGCCGCAGATAAATCTTTTAATCTTTGCACAAATGCTTTATTCTTTTGTAGATATTGATTTTTTTTTCTTGTTTTTTTAAGATCATTATTTTCAATAATTTGTTTACGCATATACAACTCCGTCTTCATTATTTTTCATTTTTTGAGGTTCAAGATCATTTCTAATTTTAAACTCAAGATATTTTTTTGCCGCCTGATATTGTTTTAGGTATTTAGTATTGCTAATCAGTTTTTCAGTATGTCGCTCAAAGGTTTTTCGCACATGGGCAGCAAGCATAATTTTCCAATCTCGTAATATTTCGCCCGGTTCTTTATTCGTATTAGCAAGTTCAGCAAGCGATTCTTCAAACACCGAGCCCAATTCATGCCAATATGCAGATTGAAATTCAGGAGCTATTGCATTACTATTTGGTTTAATATTAAATGCTTTTTTTAATTGCTTATGAATTTCTTTTTCAAAGTCTTCAATTAAATAAATCCAGCTACTTATTATAGTTTTTATACTTTCATTATCAATAAAACTTGTTTGAAAATAATATTTATCTTCTAATATTTTATTGATCTTCGCATTATTGATTGTAGAAAATATAAAATAAGAAATTCTAATATTGTTTACAATATTTCGACTGAAAGACAATTGCTGTATGATTAATGGTGCAAAGTATATAGCTTTTCGTATATTATCACTATTTCCCTTTGTAATTAGTAATGATGGATACTCTCGCCAACTAGGCAAGTTCCCACTTTCATTTAAATTTTTTATACCTTTTGGACCTTTGTCAATTTTGACTACATGCGGATCTGCCCAATATGAGCCTTTTTTTAAGGACATACTTTGAGGCATCATTATAAAATTTTTAATAATGATCTCATTATTAGTAGATGAAATATTACATATATAATTATTTTCATTTTTTTCTGGTAAAAATAAAAATTGTCGTGTTTGCCACAAAAAACCACCTTGTAAGGTTATTGCATTGGCTTCAACATCAATACCAAGTTTTTTAGGGAAACCAATTTCATTAATTCTAATTAATTTTTTATGAGCAATGTGACTTAAAAAATCGATATTAGGTGTGTTTAACAAAATTGTTATGAATAGATTCTCGCCATTTAATAAAATATAGTTAGGAGGCTTTCCATTGATTCCCGGATTATAACCTCGACCGCCTGAATATGCTGTATAATTAAAAAGTAGTAATAGCCAAATTAAACTTTCTGGCGATACAAAGCAATTTAAGTTTTCATCGAATTTATGAAACCAATGAGTTGGATTTGTGCCAAATGGAAAATAATGAATTAATCTGCTTATATTATCAAAAACTATTTTTTCCTCTTTTGCTAAAAAACCTTTATCCTGCATAAACGGCTCAGTCTTTGAAAATAAATCTAACTTATTTTTATATTTTTGCATTTCTTTATAAAATTTTTCGCTAAATCTACCCTCTTTTAGCCAATCTTCCCATTCTTTTTTATCTTTTGGCGCGCCTACGATATGCACCATGGCAACCATAAAACGAATTACGGCAGTTTCAAGACCGGGCAAGGGAAAATCAAAACGTTCTAATTCATGACAGGTTTTAATAAAATCATTTAATGATAAAAGTTGTTTTTTCCCTTTAGAAGTTACAACTGGAAGCCATGGTTCTGTTAATAAATTAAAACTAAAATCATGATCTAACGAAATCATTTTGTTTTCAGCCGATTTGTTTTTAGCGGTTTTACTTTTAGGTTTTGCCATTATAATTTTCCTTGTTCTAAATTCAATTTTGTCAATGTTAATCCTGTTATTGGTGAATAACTTAGTTTAAATTCTGCTTTTGAAAAACTAATGCTTGCCTCTTTATTTTCATCAAGTATTAAAATCTTTTTGCCTTTCAATACCGGTGTTTTATCCATTTTATTTTGCCAAGATGTCGCAAGTTCATTATCTTTCTGTAAAGTATTTTGATTCTTTGCTAAACTGACAAACCCTTTAGAGCTTATCTCAACAGTATTTAATGACATTTGAATAAGCATGTCTGCTTCAATTTTATCAGGAATCTTAAGAGTCAATTCTTTATCGCCGGCAAAAAATTGATTTTGCATATTATAAACGAGAATTAGACCCAAAGATTCCTGACCATCTCTTGTTTTGGCTGTCCAATAAGAATTATCCTCTTCAGACAGCAAGGCGGCATCAATTGGATACTCGTTTGTAGGCATTGGAATAAGATTTTGCCTGCCTTTAAATTCAAGTTCCTGTTCCTTTTCAATTTTTTTACTTAAAGCTTTTGGCCATGTTATATTATCGATTTTCAATAAAATATTATTACAATTTACACAACGAGTTTCTGGAATATTATCATTATAAACATTTTCAACCATAGTTCTGTACATTTTTGGTAATTGAATTGTTTGGTCTAAAACAATCGATAATTCGACAATCGTTTTTAGTACTGTAAATGTATCATATACACCAGCAAAATCTTTAATCTGGGTAGTTTCGTTTGGCAATAATATAAGTATTTCTGGTTTGGTAAAATTTGAATTTCTATTTGATCTTTCATGTCTAAATATTCGGCCCGCCCGCTGTAATATCAAGTCAATAGGCGCAATATCTGTCACTAAATAATCAAAATCGATATCAAGACTTTGTTCGGCAACCTGCGTTGCGACAAGAATCGATTGATTTGGCCTTACTGAAGATTTTTCTTCATCGCCGTATAAAGCTTCTACTTTTTTTTCAATATAAAGTCTATCTGATTTTGTAAAACGGGAATGAAATAGTCTTATCTTTGTATCTTTAAACCTTTTTTCTTTAGATAAGATAGAGTAAACAAACTGAGCTTTGTTTATAGTATTGCAAATCCAGAGAATATTACCTCCACCTTTTAATTTATTGATCAATATTTCAATTATATTAGAAACATTATCTTTTAAATGAGTTTCAAATACAATTTTTATAGATTCTTCTTTTCTTGTTTTAATATATGTGCCATCAAGTGAATCAATTTCGTGAGTTTTATCATATTCTGCTGAATTTTTATTTACTATCGTCAGCAGGGGATAACTGTTTTTCGTGGCATTGCTTTCTGTTTCATCTTTATTTAGGTATGCTGAAATCAGTTTTGCTTTCATTTTAGAAGGCAGTGTCGCAGAAAGTAGTACAACAGAAGTGTTTAAAAAACCACACCAACGAATCAGATGTTCTAAAATAGGCAGCATAAAAGAGTCATATGCATGTACTTCATCTATAATAAGGGTTTTACCCGCAAGGCCGAAAAGTTTGACAAAACCATGTTTGACATTTAACGCAGAAAGCATCGCCTGATCGACTGTGCCAACGCCATAATGTGAAAGAAGCGTTCTTTTTTTAGAATTAAACCATTCTGATAATTCTGTTTCTGCACAAATATCAGCAGCATTATTTTTATTTAATTGATATTTTTTTTCTTCATTCATGGCTTTTATAAGCCATGAATTACCATGAGCTAAAATTGCAGGTTCTTTTATCTTTAAAATATTTTTTATAAAATTTTCAATACGGCCTGAAATTTGATTCGCTGAAGCTTGGGTGGGCAAACCGAAATAAAAACCCCTGCCATGATTTCTCGCAAATTGGAATAATGCCGATTCAGTCTTGCCTTCACCGGTAGGCGCTTCGACAATTAAAAGCGATGTCGACGATATAAAAGACTTCTCAAGAGCGATTTGAACAGGCCGCGGTTGCCTGTTTTGTCCCAGAATGTCAGCAATTTTTTGAATAGGCTTTATTTTTTCATTTGTTATTAAATTCGCCTGATATAAGGCATTATTTGCTTTTCCTTGAATACTTTTCCAATATTCTTTTAGTTTTATTTCTTCAATATACCCAATATAAGGGAAATTTTCTTTATTTGAACCCAACCAGTCGCAAACTGATACAAAACCTGCATATAATCTTGCAAATGAAGGTGAAATCGATATACCATTTTGCAGTATCATTTGAAAATCAGATAAAACAACTTCACAAATATTTCTTAATAATTCACTTCTAAACAAGAAAACTTTATCAAAAATATTACCTTTGCCTGAGGGTTTAGAGTCAACAGGCTGCATTTGATAATAGTCTGTGGGAACATATGCTTGACCATGATGCCAGCAGGCAGATTTCCATAATTTAAGAAATGCTTCATCTTGAATAAATTGATATTTTGAAGTCCAATTTTGAAAATCATTGTCATTTTCACGCCATTCGTCAATCCAAAGACACCCAAACTTGCCATGATCAAAGCCTTTCTCTTCTGCGGCTATTTGTAAAAATAAATCGTTTTTTTTAGCCAATTCAGGTATTTTATTTTGAAAATGTACCGTTGCTTTTCCTAAATCATGAAATGCTGTAGATAGCGTCAGTAAAGGGATTAAGGACTTCTCAGAAATGCCTGATAACTTATGAAATAGTTCAAATAATTTTTCATTTTTCTCAAGCCAAACCCGCGCCACAGCCGCAACATCGAGCATATGATAAGCCAATGGGTGCCATCTGCCGCTTTCTGCGTCGGCTTTGCCCCAGAATCTTAAGTATGATTTATCATCTGTCACCATAACTTGATTTATCTTAAAGCCCCTTTTCCCTATATTGAAATCCATAGTATACCTTAAACCCATTTTGTCAAATCGAATCGTCTATATTTAGACATAAACATATATTCTTAAATTAGAATTTACGGTTTTAGTATATAAATAAAGAGTTTACCCGTTGCGACATTTCTATGTCGTTTTTTATTTTTTACAACTCACTTCTAGCCGAGCGCGTACACGATGTATGCGCCAATGGAGCGACTCCATGCAGGAGGCATGGCTGGAGCGGGTTTTTCTTTTTTGTTACTTTTTTCTTTTTACACAAAAAGAAAAAAGTAAATTTAGTTTTTGATAAACTTTTATCAAAAAAGTTTAACCCACCCCCAAAAGTGATTATTTATTTACTTTACGCCAATAACCTTTACGTGTTTTTTTTGTATTATCGACGATGTTAAAATCTGCTATATTGATTTTGCCCGTTTGTTCTTGTGAAGTATTTTTAATTATTTCTTCTATTTCTTTTTGCTCTGAATCAGTTTCAGGTATTACATATTCAATTTCTATTTTATCAATTACTTTCATAAAAATCCTTTAATATATTTAACAATTCTTTATCTTCAATATCATAAGCGGTAATAATAAAAAATACATTTGCCGCTTCTTTTCTGTACACAACATGTAAAAATCTATTACTGTTTATTCTGCCAAATGCTTCATATGATTTATCATTTCTTTTTCTTTCAAGTTACTTGATTTCATGAAAAAATTCTACAATTTCCGCCTCTGAAATTTCATGTTTATAAATATGCGGTTCATTTGTGTCTGTGTCAATATTTTAATATAAAAAAATATGCCCGTGTCTATTAACAAAATAACTTTATTCAAATGTCGTTTTTTTCAAATTTGAAAACCATATCTTCAGACAGGCCAAACTGCTTGGCTTTATCAATTATAGCTTCAGGCGGATTCATAATTTTAAGCCGGCCCAATGAGGCGGCGACGTATGAGAGAATTTCTTCTTCGCCGTTTACGGTTAAAGAAAGTATTTTTGATTTGGCGGGGTCTGATATATTTTTTTCTTCGAGCTTAAGGTTATAGATTTGCCCGCCCTGCCATATGTGCATAGAGCTTTCATATTTTTGTTTAAGGTCTTCTTTTATTTTTCTTTCTTTTAGAGAATTTATTTTTATATTCTGGATGCCTTTTATTTCATACTGTCTGAATACGGGAAGCCCAGAGCCCGAAAAATAACTTTCGCCGCAAATTAAAACCTTACCGGGCGCGAACGCGAAAAAAAGAGGCAGCATTTTTACCGGCATACTGTTTTCTGGCGTATTAATGGGAAAATGGTGTTTTATTTTCAATATTTTGCGGATGGTTTCTTCATGTTGGGGAACATAAAAAAAATCGATTTCTCTTGAATTATCAAGGGCGAAAATGAAATCTTTTAACAAGGCAATTATTTATAGATAGAGCATTCTCTTCTAACTGGCTTAAAATAAATAATTGCCTTGTAAATTTCAGTTTTTGAGACATGTATGTATTAATTTTAATTCAGATATTATACATCAAGCAAAATAAACCGTCGCCAACCCCGCGCGACAGGGGTGTGTCGTTTTTGAATTTTTAACAAAATAATTTTCCAGCGCCCCGCGCAGGCATGGATGCATGCGCTACGGGAGCGGTATTTCTTTCTTTATTTATTTTATGTCTTTATTTAAATCAATTACAAGCCATTTACCTTTTTTTGTGGAACCAATTCTTTTTAATTTATTTTCTTTTTTTAGTTTTTCAATATGATATTTTATGCCGTCTTCGCTAATATCTTGTAATTTTTGAGCAATTTCTTTTCGTGTTAATTCTGGCTCTTTTGCTAATAAATTTAGTATTCTACTTTCATTGGTTATTTTTTTTGGAGTTTCTTGGGTAGTTTCTTGGGTAGTTTCTTGGGTAGTTTCTTGAGTAGTTTCTGTTATTCTTTGAAAAATTGCCGTCACAAATTGGGTAAACTCATATTTCACGCCGGGCAAATCAGCTTCTTTCATCATTTTTTGAATACGTTTTATGCCGGTACCCATTTTTTCAATGAATTCAATTCTTTGCAGCATATCGGCAATTTGCGGGTTTCTTAATACGCTTCGTTTGCCAAAGTCTTTTTCGCTTAAACCGGCAGGCAGTGTGGCGGGGCTGCTTATTTCTACGCGGTCGTCAAAAATTTCAACCATAATGTTAGAGCCATACTGAAAATAATCTCTGTGACAAACAGTGTTTATAATGGTTTCACGCAATGCCCCAAACGACATTTCTATGTCGTTTTTTATTTTTTACAATTCACTTTTCGCCAAGCGCATGCATGGAGGCATGCGCCACCGGAGCGACTCCATGCAGGAGGCATGGCTGGAGCGGGTTTTTCTTTCTTTGCCCCACTTTCTTTCTTTTTACACAAAAAGAAAGAAAGTGGGATTACTATTTTGATAAAAACTTTTATCAAAAGTTTAAAAAATCCTCCACCCAGCGGAATGATTCCCCATTTTCGGGGTATTTATATAATATGAAGGGAAAAAAAGAAGAAAATCTGCCGCAGGAAGAGAGTGTTATCGCGAAAAAGATCCTGACGCTTCGCGGCAGGCGGGTGATGTTAGATCGTGATTAAAATTAAAACAAAGTTTCTACAGTTTCGGGAATTTTAACAGGAACAAACTTGTTCGCTTCATATAAATAATCTTCGCCTGATTCGTCTATAACTCGTATCATGTTTTCTTTTTCTGCTTCAAGATCAGAGATTATACGATATATTTTTTTTACATCTAATGAAGCTTCATAGTTTTTGTTATTGATACATATTACATATTTACTTTTCATACTTTACCTTACCTTATAAAAATCTTTTTATTTTGACTTCTTTTTTCCCAATGCCGTGGGCTTCATACCAATGTATTTCGGCTTTTTTTATTGAATTATTTGACAATTTAACTGTTGTAAAGCCCTTCATTTTTCTCCAACGGCCATTGCCATAATATTTCTGTAATCGCTTTAATTCGCGAATAGATTGCCCGGACGCTATCGTTTCTACTGATTCAATTTCATCTAGTATTTCGATATTTTTCAAATTTACCTATCTTGTTGTAAATGTATATTTTCATATTTTCACTGTCAAAAAAAAGTCCGGGTTTTTATTAATATAACTTATAAGTAAATTATCTATAAATTCGCGGAAAGCGGGTGATGCTCGATAGAGATTTGGCCGTGCTTTATGGGGTTGAGACAAAGGTATTGAACCAGTCGGTAAAGAGGAATATTGAAAGGTTTCCTGAAGATTTTATGTTTCAGTTATCTGATGAAGAATTCATAAATTGGAAGTCACAATTTGTGACTTCCAATTCTGACAAAATGGGTCTTAGGAAGAAGCCTTATGCGTTTACTCAGAATGGGATAGC
>Ga0224501_10001405_pt1 | contig 18678 bp, 17 predicted proteins | sample SF_Oct11_sed_USG_4_FD_169105 | JGI IMG/M metagenome (GOLD analysis project Ga0224501, IMG submission 169105) | Sediment microbial communities from San Francisco Bay, California, United States - SF_Oct11_sed_USGS_8_1 | ecosystem: Environmental > Aquatic > Marine > Sediment | place: USA...
ATAATGATGTCGGTCGTTTCAAGCGCAGGCTTGAGTGAGCTAAGCTCGAAATGATCTGGGGGCTGGAGGTGGGGGATGGAACAATTACCGCGACAGCAGCATACGAAGGAGTTCCGGGAGCAGGCCGTTCGGCTGGTCCTGGAACAGCAGGTGACGATTCCGGAGGCAGCCATGCACCTCGCCATGTCGGGCAGGACTCTCGAGCGCTGGGTGTGTCGAGCCCGGGCGTGTAAGATGAACTGTGTAACTGGTTATCATGCTTCTTCTAGAGAGGAGGGAAGATTTGATGACCAAGCCAGACACAAAAACGGATGCGTTGCTGGATGAATTATTACAGGGTTGTGAGCCTCCGGAAGAGGTTCTTGGCGAACATGGATTACTGAAAGGCCTCACGAAACGGTTGGTGGAACGCGCCCTGGCCGCTGAATTGACCACCCATCTTGGGTATGCGCCTCATGTCCGCTCGCCTTTGAAATCAGACAATGCTCGGAATGGCAGTAGTCCAAAGACGGTACAGACCGAGCAAGGCCCGGTCGACTTGGCGGTGCCGTGCGATCGGGCGGGCACGTTTGAACCGACCGTGGTCAAGAAACGGCAGCGGCGGCTTGAGGGGTTGAAGGACAAAGTGCTGGCCCTCTATGCCCATGGGCTCACCACGCGGGACATTCAAGGCCATCTCGAAGGGGTATAAGGGGTATATGGAACGGAGGTGTCGCCGACACGCATCTCCACCATGACCGATGCGGTCTGAGAGGATGTGCGCCTTTGGCAGAGCCGTCCACTGGAACCGGTCTAGCCGATCCTCTCTTTCGATTGTCTCTTTGTGAAATCGCGGCATGGCGGTCTTTACGGATATCCGGCAACGAGAGGTCAAAGATTGCTTCGTGGTCTGTGTCGATGGGCTGAGGGGTTTGCCCGACGCCTTGGAGATGATCTTTCCGCGAACCCAGGTGCCGCTCTGCATTGTGCGTAAAGTCCGATAACCCTTGCGGTATGGGGTGTGGCGGGAACGGCGTGCCGTGGCCCAGGACCTGCGAGCCATGTATGGAGCACCGACGGTCACGGAAGCCGAAGCCCCCTCTGATCCGAGACGTCTTCCCCAAAGGCACGGACTTCTCTACAATCCCTTCAGCGACCGTGGCAAAGGTGGAGCGCCTGCTCAATCGGCGCCCCCGTAAATCACTCGGCTTTCAAACGCCCAACGAGGTCTTTCACGCGCTCGCTAAACGGCGCTGACGTTATGCACTGGGAAGTTGAATCTTCGATTTATTATGGAGGGGTGATTAAGAATTAAAGATTTGGACAAGAATGCCTGTCCGAGTGGTAGCGTTTGTTTTTCGCATGATATGTTTGATGTGTTCTTTTACAGTCTGCTCTGTGATCTGAAGGGCATTGGCAATTTCTTTATTTGTCCACCCCTTTGCCAGATGTTCAACTACTGACTGCTCACGGTTTGTTAACTGGAAACGTTCTCGAGCATGCTCTGTATTCAGGTTTTGTTTTCGCCCCAACTCTTCCATGGTAACTACCAACCTGGCGTATTGAATGCCTCCTCGATCGGGCAAACCAAACCCTCTCAGGAGGATTGGCTGATTAGGGTCACCCGTCACACGTTTTAGTTCGAATTGTTCCCAGTCTTTGGCTTCTGTTCGGATATGAAGCGCTTTGATGATTTCTGCACAGAGTTCAGTCAGAGCTGTCGGGAGAACTCCACGCGCTGAAATCGAGGCATTACCTCCATGCTCGGCAGCGTTGATCTTCTTGGCAAGTTCTGTGGCTTGCCGATTCATATGTAACAGCTGCATGGATGCCGATAGCACAACAATGCCTGACCCGGCCCTCTGATCGGCGAGGGCATCTGTTTGGTCGATACTTTTAGATAGATCGGTCATAAGGTTATGAGATTGCAATGTAGCTCTGCGCGATCAGGATAAACCTTTGATCTCGGCAACTTGAATCAGACCGATCCTGGCTCCTCAAAGTATACAGGAATAGTACCTAACCCTTTCGAGGGAGTCAACATAATACCTTTGAGAAACCGACATACGTCATCGGTATTGTTGATTCTAGTAGCGGCACTTAATATTCACCGGCGTCAGTGTTGAGAATCAAAAAAAGATCTAAGAGATATGCAGATGCCTGTAGTTGTAACAGAGATAATTAACTGCGAAATAAGGTGAATATTACCAGGACGCCTTGCTGAGGAGGGATTGACGTGGTATCAACAGAATGGGAATGGCCAATAGAGGGTAGTAAGGAAAACCACAGTGAACGAGCGGCGCTACTTAGGCTGATCCTGTATGAAGTGACATCTTTCGAACAGAGACGGAATAGTGTTGCACCAAAAGACGGCAGAGCTTTATCGCTGAATATTAGTAGTGGGGGTATGTTGGTCCTCATGGATCAAGCTCCAGCCATCGAACAGGTGTTGAAAGTGTACGTACCGACGCCCATTGTTTTTGCTGAGACGCCGACGCTAGCAGAGGTTCGCTGGACGAGAAGGCTGCCGTTCGGAAAATCTAATGGCAATGGAATGTATTTCGTCGGCCTAAAATTCATCTTTTGACCCTGTAATGTTATAGTTATGTAGTAGAACTTAATTTCGAAATCGATTTTCCAGCAGGTCGACCTGTTGTCATGCAGCCATAGGTCTCAAAAGGTGTTCAATTTTTCAGAAAACGCGACGGTCGTCTTTGCAGTATCCTGTGCCGATGCTTGTTTATAACATATGATTTTTAATCTTGAGATGGGTACTAGCCTATCGATGGTTCTGGTCCGCATAAGCACGGAAGTGCGAAACCTATGATTTAAGCCGTGAGTGGGACTTTTGCTGACCGCCCTTAAGACCTCCATAAGAACCGGTTATTCATTGTCAGGCGAAAAACCAAGGCGTTGAGCAGGTATTTGTCCAACCTGGAAAACAAGTGGCACGCTGAGCATATAGTACAATGAAGCTATATGATTTAGAGCTTGGTAAGCAGTGAGTGGATGGTGGTACTGGTCATGAGTTAAGTTGTCAGAGGAGATGAAAGCCCAAGTCTCAACTTGCGAGTAAACATTGTTTATCTTGAATGAGGAGATATCGTTGTTGGGCTGAGACAATGATTTCGTATGGTTCTCTAGTACGTTGACGGGTACGGGTGCAATTTATATGAAGAAATCTGGCATGCGCCAGAATGACGGTAGCTCGTTCCAGGCCTTAATCTGCATATGAAGGGCTCTACTTGTTTGCTCTTTGTCGGGTATGCTGAGCTCCTACCAGATGGGATGGTATGTGGTCTGCACGAATCCGAACTGCGAAAAACAAGCCGAGCAGAGCATTAGACGAATAGGCGCGGGATGCTTCCTGCCCTTTGTTGCAAGAACAAGAGATCATCCGTTGCAAGCTAAGAACAATAATTGCCTCTCTCTTCGATATTTGTTTGTTCGAATTAATGTATCAGAGCACTATCGAGCGGTGATTTATACTAGGAGGGTTCAAAGGATAGTGGAATTCAGCTCCGACTTGGGTGGAGGTCGACCCTTCGGTAATCGATGCTCTCAAGAGAAAAATGACGGACTCGAAGGCTTATGTGCCAGAGAAATCTCTGAATCCTGGTCAACTCATTGAGATCAAGGGCGGTCCATTAATGAGGGCGATGCCGTCTTTTATGGCCATTTTTATGCGTGAAATGTCCGGGCGTCAAGCGTCAAAGGGTAACGGTGCTTCTGCACACACTTACGCTCCATGCGCGGCTTGTGCTAGGTGTTAACCAAATTGCTCCGTCTGTTGCAGGGTGAACTTTATAGGCCTCGATTAAGGGCCAGTTCTCGATGTCCTAGAATGGTGTGTTCTTTTAAAGCGTTGGAAGCCTGACGCAAGGAGGATATCAGCATGAAGGCAGTAATTCTTGCGGGAGGATGGGGGACTCGACTTTCAGAAGAAACTACCCTAAGGCCAAAGCCCATGGTTGAAATTGGTGGAAAACCGATCTTGTGGCATATCATGAAGATCTACGCTGCGCACGGGATAAAGGAGTTTGTTATTGGTCTTGGCTACAAGGGGGAAATGATCAAGGAATATTTCCTGAACTTTTACGCGTTTAATAAAGACATTTCAGTTGATCTTGGGAGTGGGAAGACGACGATTCATGATGGAAAGCAGCATGAGGATTGGAAGGTCCACCTCGTAGATACTGGCCTGCACACACAGACGGGCGGGCGACTCAAGCAGCTAAAAAAATGGATAGGCGCGGATGAGACGTTTCTGTTTACGTATGGCGATGGAGTCTCAGATGTTGATATTCAAGCCACTATTAAGTTCCACAAGTCTCACGGAAAGTTGGCCACGGTAACATCTGTCTTGCCTCCTTCTAGATTTGGGCGTCTTGTATTCGATCAAGATCATATCGTTGACTTCAAGGAAAAGCCTCATGGGGATGAGGGCTGGATCAACGGTGGCTTCTATGTTCTTGAGTCCAAGGCCATTGACTATATCAAAGGTAATGAGACTGTGTGGGAGAGGGATCCGATTCAACAACTCACGAAAGATAGTCAATTGATGGGCTATCGACATGATCGTTTTTGGTCCTGCATGGATACGCTGAAAGAGAAGAATTACCTGGAGGAGCTGTGGCAGACATCAAAGGCTCCTTGGAAGATATGGTAGAGGTACCGTACGAACGCGCTTGGCATCCTTTCCTTCATATCATGCATGTCACCATTAAGAAGGACTGGGAATGCTGGGGTTTGTAAGAGCTTGTTATGCTAGGACTCTAAAAAACCTTGTAGTATGGCTAGCAGTCTGCTGAAAAACTCGGTTTGTGTGCTTCGACAGGCTCAGCACGAACGGGAAACCTCAGTATTTTCAATAACCACCCCGTTCATCCTGAGGCTCTCGAATGATGAATGGAGGGTTTTTCAGCAGACTGCTAGTGTTAAGGGCGCCAAGCATTCGGCGCGCGTGACACTGATAAATGCTGTTTTGCTAGGCAATCATAAGGGATGAGCTTCCTTATTCAAGCGGTGTCCGTGGCAAAACAGGTGGGCAAATTGGATGGAGGGGATGGATGAAGATTCTAATTACGGGTAATATGGGTTATGTTGGTCCATTGGTGCTGCGTCGTCTACGAGAATCCTATCCTCAAGGAACCCTCGTCGGCTACGATACGGGTTACTTTGCACATTGTCTAACGGGTGCTCCCCGATTACCTGAAAGTCAGGCTGATCTGCAGTACTTTGGAGATATCCGACGTGTTCCAGAGCAGATCTTGCAAGGAGTTGATGCTGTCGTACATCTCTGTGCCATCTCAAACGATCCTATGGGAGCTACCTTTGAAAAGGTTACACTCGATATAAACCATCGAGCGAGCATCGATCTTGCCGGGAAAGCAAAGCGAGCAGGCGTGAAGAAGTTTGTGTTCGCATCGAGTTGCAGTGTGTATGGCTTTGCCGAAGGTGGCTCTCGTCGAGAAGAGGATGCCCTAAATCCTCTTACAGCGTATGCCAAATCAAAAGTTCAGACCGAGCAGGATCTGGCATCACTTGCATCGGAAGGTTTTGCAGCGACCTGCCTCCGGTTTGCAACAGCGTGCGGTATGAGTGATCGGCTACGGTTGGATCTTGTGCTGAACGATTTTGTGGCTGGTGCGCTTGTGTCAAAGCATATCAATATCCTAAGTGATGGGACACCATGGCGCCCTTTGATTCATGTTAAAGATATGGCAAGAGCGATCGATTGGGCATTGCAGCGCGATCATAAAGATGGCGGGACTTTTCTGATGGTCAACGTTGGAAGCGACGCATGGAATTATCAGGTGAAAGACTTAGCGGAAGCTGTGGCTAAACTTGTGCCAAACGTCAAGATTTCGATCAACAAGGATGCCCAACCAGATAAGCGTTCCTATCGAGTAAATTTCGACAAGTTCTCTAAGCTAGCTCAAGGCTTTCTGCCTATGGTTGATCTTGAGAATGCCGTGAAGGATCTGCGTGATGGACTCATGACTATGCAGTTTCGAGACCCTGAGTTCCGGGTAGGTGAGTTAATAAGACTCGTCACGTTAAGACGACTGCGGGAAAGTGGGCAACTGACAGATGAGCTGGTATGGAAGGAAAAAGTTACTGGGTGATAGTGATCGTTTGTCGCGTTGGGTATTAGGTCTGGCGTACTATCTTTCCCAAGTAAGAGGAGATGTTAGCATGAGGCAATCGGGGTGTCGGTCATGCGGTACGATGCTCGAGAAGACGTTCATTGATCTTGGGATGTCTCCATTGGCCAATTCTTACATTAAGCCCGAACAACTGAATCGTATGGAGCCCTTCTATCCGTTGCATGTATATGTTTGTGAGCAGTGCTTATTGGTTCAGTTGGAACAATTCTCAACGCCGCACGATATTTTTTCAGATTATGCGTATTTTTCATCATTCTCAGACTCATGGGTGGGTCACGCTCGAGCTTATGTTGACATGATCGTGGATCGATTTAGGCTGGATCATGGATCCAGAGTGGTGGAGATCGCCAGTAATGACGGATATCTTTTGCAAAACTTCGTGACTCGTGGCATTCCCGTATTGGGTGTCGAACCTGCAGCGAATGTGGCCGAGGCCGCGAAAAAGAAAGAGATTGATACCAAGATCGCATTCTTCGGAGAAAAGACGGCACTTGACTTGATTACAGAAGGATGGAAGGCCGATTTGATCATTGGGAACAACGTGCTGGCGCACGTTCCTGATTTGAACGATTTTGTGAAAGGGCTCAAACTCCTACTGAAGCCGACTGGCCTGATCACTATGGAATTCCCTCATCTGGTTCAGCTGATGCGGTTGAACCAGTTTGATACCATCTATCACGAACATTTTTCCTATTTTTCTTTCTTGGCGGTTGAGCAGGTATTTGCTCGCCATGGGATGAAACTGTTTGATGTTGAGGAGCTCTCGACTCATGGTGGGTCCCTGCGAATCTATGCTTGTCACGATGATGATACCTCTAAGTCTGTACAGGTGCGAGCGGAGGAACTGAAGTCACGAGAAAACGCCGTTGGATTTGGCCAGCTAAATCACTATCTGTCGTTTGGTCCGCAAGTTGAGGCGACGAAGAGAAAATTGCTGTCCTTTCTCATTACGGCCAAGCAGGAGGGCAAGCGGGTTGTGGGTTATGGAGCACCAGCTAAGGGGAATACGTTGCTCAACTATTGTGGGGTTCGAACAGACCTTCTTGGCTATACGGTAGATCGGAGTCCACATAAGCAAGGGCACTTTCTTCCGGGCGTGCACATTCCGATTTATGACCCGGAACGAGTGCGTGACACACGCCCCGACTATCTCCTGATTTTGCCTTGGAATATTCGGGAAGAAGTCATGCAGCAGATGAGCTACATTCGGGAGTGGGGTGGGAGGTTTGTCGTTCCGATTCCTGAGGTGCAAGTGTATTCATGATTTTCACAGAAACTGACCTCAAAGGTGCATTCCTGATCGATCCTGAACCGATACGAGATGAGCGTGGAATGTTCATGAGGACGTGGTGTCAACAGGAGTTCGAAACGCATGGACTTACTGCTACATGGGTTCAATCAAGCGTTTCGGTCAATGCCCGCCGAGGAACTATGCGGGGGATGCATTATCAAGCCGCTCCGAACGAAGAGGCGAAGTTAGTCTGCTGTACAATTGGAGCGATTTATGACGTCATCATCGACTTACGTCCGACATCGTCTACGTATGGTCAACATGTTGGTATAACACTGACAGCAGACAATCGCCGTGCTGTGTATATTCCAAAACAGTTTGCTCATGGATTTCTCGCCATGGAAGATGGTACCGAGGTTTCCTACCACATGTCTGAGTTTTATGCAGCTTCCAGTGCTCGAGGAATTCGATGGGACGACCCGGGATTGAATATCAAGTGGCCTGGGCCTATCTTGATCGTATCCGAGAAAGATCGAACGTGGCCCTCGTTCCGCTTAAATGGTTAGTGAGCTGGATGATCTCGTGGCAGAGTTGAAGCGTGATAGTTTGGGGAATTCCATGCTTGATTTGATAGAGGAACTCTATCCGATATGCCGGAGTATTACCGGTGAAGGTGTCAGGGAAACTCTTCGTTTGATCCAAAAGTGGATTCCCCTTGAAATGCGAGAGGTTCCTAGTGGGACGAAGGTGTTTGATTGGACGGTTCCGTTGGAGTGGAACGTAACGGATGCCTATGTCATGAACCACGAAGGGAAGCGAGTCATCGATTTCAAAGCGAACAATTTACATCTGATGAGCTACAGTTTGCCTGTCAGGGGGAAAATGTCACTGGGGGAACTCAGACCCCATTTGTTTACGTTGCCGGACCATCCTGAGTGGATTCCTTATCGAACTTCCTATTACAAGGAAAACTGGGGTTTTTGTCTTCGACACACTGACCTCGAGCGGCTGTCCGATACCGAGTATGATGTCGTCATCGATTCGAGTCTTCAGCCTGGATCACTCACATATGGCGAGTCCTATTTGCCAGGCGAAAGCTCTGATGAAATTCTCATCTCATGTCACGTGTGCCATCCTTCTATATGCAACGATAATTTGTCGGGCATTTCCGTGGCGGTGAAGCTCGCAGAAGCCATGGCGACCCGCCCAAGACGATATTCATACCGCTTTCTCTTCATTCCAGGAACGATTGGATCGATTACATGGCTGGCTCAGAACGAACAGCTGGTGCCTTGCATTAAGCACGGGCTTGTCTTGACCGGGGTAGGCGATGCGGGGAACATTACCTACAAGAAGAGTCGTCAAGGCAATGCGGAGATCGACCGGGCGATGGCGCATGTGCTACGGCATTCAGGCGAACCCTCTACCATCATTGACTTTTTCCCTTATGGGTATGATGAACGGCAATATTGTTCTCCGGGATTTGATCTCCCCGTTGGATGTTTCATGCGGACGCCGCATGGGCAATATCCGGAGTATCATTCCTCTGCTGACAATTTGGGCTTTGTCAAAGACGAGTCCTTGGTTCGGTCGCATAGTCAATGTCTAGAGGTATTTAAGCTGTTGGAAGCGAACCGAGCCTACATGAATCAAAACCTGAAATGCGAACCGCAGTTGGGAAGGCGAGGGCTCTATCGTGCCGTTGCGGGTCAACAAGAAAAACAATGGACGGAATTAGCTCTCTTTTGGGTCTTGAACGCATCCGATGGACACCATACACTGCTTGATATAGCAGAACGCGCTGATCTTCCGTTCGGAAAAATTCAATCCGCAGCCGAAGCGCTTTTGGAAGTTGGATTATTGAAGGAATGTCAGATACCGGGAATTAATTAATGGAGAAGAGACCATGAACACGATCTATTATGACCCTCCATTCTCGGACGAAAGACGCCGCGAACAGTTATATCAAGGTCAGCTGCTTGTATACTCTCCAAAGAAAAGCACTCTCGCGTTTGTCGAATTTGCGAGGAAGCTGATCAAGGAAGCCTTTTCCCCGTATGATCCCGAGACCGCACAGCGGCATCTACCCGTTGAGCAGTACGCCGATCTTCTTGGGAAGTTGAAGCCAAATTTCATTCATCATTCTGAATCGAAAGTGCTCATGCGCGACATTTTTGACGAGATGGGTTGCGATCTTGAGAAAACATATTTTGATGTGCCGAAGATGCGAAGCTCCACCAGTGATAATTATCTAACAACGGGAATCGCGTATGCTTGGCATCCACATAGAGATACCTGGTATTCCGCTCCCCCTTGTCAGATCAATTGGTGGATCCCGATCTATGACATTGAGTCGGATAATGCCATGGCCTTCCACCCGCAGTATTGGAACGTTCCGGTCAAGAATAGTTCCAAGGGGTATAATTACTATGTGTGGAATCAACAAAATCGAGGCGCACATGTTGCTAAGTTCTTAAAAGAAGATCCTAGGCCTTTACCGAAGCCTACTGAGTCGCTTGAGCTTAATCCTCAGATTCGGCTCATTGTGCCGGCTGGAGGCGTTATTCTATTTTCTGCCGCACAGATGCATTCAAGCGTGCCCAATACTTCAGGTAAGACGCGGTTCAGTATCGACTTTCGAGTGGTGCATCTTGATGACGTGGTAGGAAGAAAAGGGGCTCCTCGGGTAGATGAAGAGTGCACTGGAACTACCATGAGGGATTATTCGAGGGCTCATGATCTCTCGCCCGTCCCTGCTGATCTGGTGTCACTTTATGATGATGAAACCTACCATGCCGGTGTGTTGACATATCAGCATAAAGTAGAACGGAGCGCATGATGTGTATAAGGCTTAACTTTGAATGGTCAGGTGAGGGGTTGGAGCAACCGGAGCAAGGAAGTGGCTACAATTTGAATGCCTGATAAAATAAATACGCCAGAGGTCTCGGCTGCATTCGGTAAATAGATTGGACATTACGGCTTCTCAGATGCACCATTTTTTGGTTTGTCTGAAAGAAGGTTTTTGATCAACTTCTAGGCCGTCATGGGGATCTGTTTTTCCGTAAGAATTGAGTGTGTAGTATGTTGAAATCAGTACTTCTCAAGCCCTTTCTGAGAATTCAAGAATTCGTAATTCATTGACGTTCATGACACCTGATATGGCTCGAGGAGAAGCAGAAATGGTACAATTATAGCGCGCTCTGCGTTCAAGTATAATGAACTATCGGCTCGTCATCTTGTTGGGTCTTGGATGCCCCAATGTTCTAACCTGTTGAATGTACAGCTGGAACCTTCTTGGGAAATGTGTATTATCTGAATGTAGAGTTGTACGGATGAGCGCCAATGCAACAAGCGGGTGCTTTAACAGAAGGAATCGAAGTTATGAAATACCCTCTGTGGCTTCTAGTCATCTCACTGCAGCTGGCGATAAGCTCGAGCCTCGGATTTTGTGAATCGGGTTCGAGCAAGCCATCCGCAGGGAAATTGTCAACAGATGCTCTCGGGTTGCCTGCCACGACGGCACAGACTGAAAAAGCAGTGAGTCAGGTAATGATGGATAAGCTATCGAACGCAGTCGGCAGCGAATATGTAATTGGTGCGGAAGATGTGCTGGACATCACAGTATGGAGAAACCCAGATCTCTCTAGGCAAGTGCAAGTACGTCCTGATGGGCGGTTTTCAATGCCGATCATTCGCGATATGGTCGCTGTAGGGAAAACGCCAACGCAATTGGCTGAGGAAATGACCAGCAAGCTTAAGGAATATGTCCAAAATCCGGTCGTTGCTGTGACTGTCAAGGAAGTGAATAGCTCCAGCATCTTCCTGCTCGGCGAAGTTGCGAATCCAGGCAAGTATCCGTTAAAGAGCAAAACGACGCTTTTACAGGGTATTACCATCGCGGGTGGATTCAAGGAAACCGCGGCAAGAAATCAGATTGTCATTTTTCGATTTACTGAAGCGGCCCCCGGAATGAAGCGATTTACTGCGAGCTATGACGATATTGTGTTACGCAGCGGAATCAGCGACAATTTCGAACTGAAGCCCGGTGATACGCTCGTGGTGCCAAGCGAATCAATGGTGGTCTTCCCTGGTCGGTAGGGGATACCGGAAAGGACTGCTGTGGACGACTACGCGCGATGGACAAGGATACCTAGACGAAATCTGGTCGTGCGAAGGACTTTATCGATTGGGCTTGTGCTGTGCTCCCTTGTGGCCCAAGTTGGCTGCCTCGGGCCAGTGACATCCAGAGAATATAAAGCATCCGACGTTCCCACAGAATTCTTGTTGGGTTCTGAGGACCAGATTGAGATCAATGTGTGGAAGAACCCAGATTTGTCAAGGGTCACCCTCATACGACCGGATGGATACGTATCAATGCCGATCATCGGAGATGTCCAGGCGGCAGGTCTGACTGCGGAGGCACTTGCCGTGCAGATTACCGAGCGTCTTAAGGGCTATATCCAGAATCCTTCAGTGTCGGTAAACGTCAAAGAGCTCAATAGTTATTCGGTATTTGTCTTAGGTGAAGTCGCGAAGCCTGGTAAGTATCAGCTCAAATCGTATGTTACGGTGCTCCAGGCTATTTCGATGGCTGGAGGCTTCACAAACTATGCGAGCAAAAATCGGTTGCAAGTTGTGCGGGTGATTGAAAGCCCTGGTCACAAACGTCAGGAAATCCACATTCCTCTCCGCTACGATGATCTTGTCAGTGGGCGTGGTGAACCAGGCAACATCGTGCTGGCATCCGGCGATACGGTCGTTGTCCCGTGACGGAATCATGTAGAACGCCTGAGAAGCCGCTGGCTTTTGTTTCTCAAAACCTCATGCAGGTGGTAAGACGGTTGGCCCGGTTGTGCCACGAACCTCCATGCGTGATAGCCATTCCTGAATTAGGAGTTTCGGTGACTCTAATATGGCTTCGTAAGTGTGTTGAGATTGGACGATTGCTCAGGTTCGTAGTTGCTGCGGTGCTTATCTGTGAAGCCTTGCCGGCGTTACCGGTGCATGCAGAAACCACGATCGTTCCCTCCGCGACGGTGCGGTCATGGTATGACACCAACGTGTTTCGTAGGCCGAAGCAGCTGTTAGCTCCAGGAGTGCAGCCCGAAGATTTTGCGGCGACCGTGGGCGCAGGGCTAGATCTTCTGCATAAGTCCCGAGATATGGAAGCGGATGTGAAGGTGATGGGATTCTACACCGCCTATGTGGAAAATACGGACCGCAGTTTTTTCGAGACGAGGCTCAAGGCCCATGTTGGATTGGATCCCTGGGCTGATCGGTATATCAGAGGCGCGAGGTTAAGCATCAGAGAAAACTTGCGATTTACACCGGAGCAGGAGAGCTTTTTGGGAGCGGGTGCCAGAGAGATACGAGCGGATGATGGCCTGGCGGTCGGCGTCCAGGGTTTTCGAGCAACTCAGATTCGTAACACCACGGACATTCAGGCATCTTACCCGGTGTCACGAGATTTCTCTGTAGAAGGGGGCTACACATTTGGGCTTCGGAGTATAGGGAGAGTTCAGGGGGGAGACATACCTGGAGTGACCTTCTTCGACACGATGAGTCACACGTGGTATGGAGGACCGCGCTATAAACTGACACGGAACGATAGTGTCGCGGCCTTGTATCGTCAGAGTTTTATTACGCAGTCGCGATCCGAAGGTGGCAGGAACTTTAATACCAATATTATAACGTTAGGGGGCGAGTATACCAAGGATTTTCAAGAGTGGACTGTCGCGGTTCAAGCAGGGGTTACGTTTCTCGAGCCAGCAGGGCGGACATTTCCCTCAGGCAGCTTACAGGTAAGCACCAAACTTGATCGTGATACCGTCCTCCGTCTCGCCCTTTTGCGTGAAGGCAGGCCATCGTACTTTCTACAGGGTGGAGCGACAATCAGTAACATGGCAACAGCGGGAATCAGCCATAAAATTTACGAGAGACTTATCCTCGATGGGACCGTTGGCTATGCGTATAATCAACTGTTCCCCGATACGGACAGGACCCTTCAAAATCTCATTGCGCAGTCGAGGCTCGCCTATAAGCTGACCAGGACTATTACAGGGGAGATCTTTTATCTCTACCAACATGTTGACAGCGACTCCTCGTCAATCCAATTCCAGTTCTCTCGCAATCAAGTGGGGTTTATGCTGACTGCAGAGTGGAAGTGAGGTATTTGAGTACTTTTATCCTTCTGAGGCCCTAGCAGTCTGCTGAAAAACCATCCATTCATCCTTCGAGAGCCTCAGGATGAACGGGGTGGTTATTGAAAATGCTGAGGTTTCCCGTTCGTGCTGAGCCTGTCGAAGCACACAAACCGAGTTTTTCAGCAGACTGCTAGAGTCCAGCACGGATGGGATCACAGTTCATCTGATTACAATATGGCCATCAAGAGAAACCATGGATTTCTCATGGTATATCTACTGGGAGGACCATGAGTGATCTTGTCCGTTCATTTCTGTCCAGGTCATATCCACTGACGGGCCTATGGATTGAGAACTCCCTTTAATGCCGCTGGTTAAATAAGCAATGAGTGGACGATTTCTCGTTGGTGAAGAGAGCTGCATTGACCGTCAATTGCTTGGTCAAGGGCAAAGAGTATTAGTAACGGGAGCCAGTGGGTTTCTGGGATCCCATCTCTGTCGGCGGTTGATCCTGAGTGGCGTGGAAGTTCATGCGATTTCGCGAACTCTCGAAGGCCCTCCATCTGAGAACCCACGATGGTGGAGAGTGGATCTTGAAGACCTTATGGCCACCAAGAACGTGTTCGAGAAGGTTAACCCTCACGTAGTGTTCCATTTGTCTGGTCATGTAACCGGAGATCCGGATATCCGTCACGTGTTACCGACCTTCCGCAGTCAGCTCCTTACAACAGTCCACGTGTTGACCATTTCGGCAGAAATTGGTTGCCGCCGCATCATCCTGACCGGGTCCCTAACCGAACCTCAGGCCGGCCAGGTAGACAGTCCTCCAAGTTCCCCATATGCGGCATCAAAGTGGGCAGGCAATGCGTTCGGCCGAATGTTTCAATGTCTCTATCAAACGCCCGTGGTTATCGTCCGACCATTTATGGCGTTCGGACCAAATCAGAATCCGAACAAAGTAATCCCGTACTCCATACAATCATTTCTAAAGGGGGATCAGCCGAAACTGACGAGTGGGAAGTGGCATGCTGATTGGATCTATGTAGACGATGTTATCGATGGCTTTATGGCAGCCGTAGAAGTCCACGGAATTGAAGGCTCGACGGTTGATTTGGGGACAGGGCAGCTAGTTTCGGTGGAGGCCATAGTTCGACAGATAGTTGAAATTATGGATGTGAAGATCGAACCGCAGTTTGGGGCATTATCGGGTCGGCCTTCTGAGGAAGTGCGAGCCGCTGATCTCGATCATACACGTCGTGTATTGGGTTGGGAGCCAAAGATATCGACTCATGAAGGTATTAAGAGAACAGTTGAATGGCATCGATCGCCAGATCCGATACGTGCTGTGATCCCAACTGTCGTTAAGAGGGGCTGACAAGTATGTCGCCCTGCCCAGTGGTATTGGACCGAGCTAAACAATATTGTGCCAATAAGATCCTCCCGTCAGAGTGCCATTTCATGTCGTGGTATGATTGAAAGAATAACTTCACGTCACAATAAGAGTAACTGTACGAGCTAACGATGCAAGAGAATATTCAAGTCATTCGGATTGAGCCATCTAAAGGATGGGTGGCGCTTCAGCTACAAGAATTATGGGCGTACCGTGAACTGCTCTATTTCTTGATCTGGCGTGATGTGATGGTGCGCTACAAACAGACGGCGTTGGGTGCAGCATGGGCAATTATCCAGCCGGTGTTCACGATGCTCGTCTTTAGCATCTTTTTTGGTCGATTGGGGAAAATCCCATCAGACGGTATTCCGTATCCGATCTTTGCCTATGCGGCATTGGTCCCCTGGACTTTTTTTTCCCAAGGGTTGAGCCAAGCGTCCAACAGTCTGGTTGGCAGTGCGAATCTGATCAAGAAAGTCTATTTTCCACGGCTGTGTGTTCCGATCGCGGCCGTGACCTCTGGCCTTATCGATTTTGCGCTTGCCTTTATAGTGTTGCTTGGAATGATGCTGTATTACGGCATTCTCCCGGACATCAAAGTAATCTGGCTCCCCGTGTTGCTTTTACTAACGCTGATTACCTCGCTTGGTGTTTCACTCTGGCTTTCCGCATTGAATGTCCATTTCCGCGACGTGCGTCATATCATCCCTTTTTTGACGCAGTTCTGGCTTTTCGCAACCCCGATCGCCTATCCGAGCAGTCTCTTGTCGGAACCGTGGCGAACACTCTATAGCATCAATCCAATGGTTGGTGTGGTTGAAGGATTCCGTTGGGCATTGCTTGGAGCGGAAACTGCGCCAGGGCCGATGGTGGTGGTGTCTTTTTTGGCTGCCTTGGGGATTTTAGTGAGCGGCATATTCTATTTCCGTCGCCTTGAAAAGACTTTTGCCGACATAGTTTGATGTAGCTGGTACGTGGCGTTCGCAGAAAAGATCATGTGCAATTTGGAGTAGGGCGCAAGCGATCTGTCTAACGCTACCCGGGAACGAGGAATTATGGGTGATATTGCCATACGAGTGGAAGGGATCGGTAAGCAGTACCGTATGGGGAAAGCTGAAAAATACAAGACGCTTCGGGATACCTTAGCTTCTGGGTTCACCGCTCCATTTCGCGCAGTAGGGCGCTTGCTCGGAGGGGGGGAGGCCAACGAGGCTGGACTAGATGAGCAGTTCTGGGCGTTAAAGGAAGTCTCTTTTGAGGTGAAACAGGGTGAAGTCATCGGAGTGATCGGTGGCAACGGCGCCGGTAAGAGCACTCTGCTAAAAATACTATCGCGGATCACCGAGCCGACGACAGGCTTCGCTGAAATCCATGGCCGTGTCGGGTCTCTATTAGAGGTGGGGACCGGTTTTCACCCAGAATTAACTGGAAGAGAGAATACCTATTTAAACGGGGCGATCCTCGGTATGACCAGAAAAGAAATCGCTAAAAAGTTTGATGAGATTGTTGCCTTTTCCGAGGTCGATAAGTTTATCGATACTCCTGTCAAGCACTACTCAAGCGGAATGTATCTTCGACTGGCTTTTGCTGTTGCGGCGCATCTTGAGCCTGAGATTCTCATAATTGATGAAGTGCTGGCGGTTGGGGATGCAGGATTCCAGCGAAAGTGTCTCGGTAAGATGGGAGCGGTGGCCAAGGAGGGCCGAACGGTCTTATTCGTCAGTCACAATATGGGGGCTATCACGCAGCTTTGTGAAACAGCCGTACAACTGGAAAAAGGGAAATTGAAACGAAGTGGAACCGCAACTGAAGTGGTGGATGCGTATTTGTCGTCGGTGGTTGGGACAGAACTCAAGTCAAGCTGGTTACCGGAAACGGCTGAATCGAATGACTCGGAAGTCCGGTTTAGATCGGCGCGGCTATTGTCTGGCGATGAACGGCCTGTATCTGTAACAAACTTTAACCAATCACTTCTAGTCGAGATTACCTACGAAGTAAAGTGTCCTATCAGAAATCTTTCAGTCACGTGTCAGATTTATGATTCGATGAATCATCTCGTATTTGAATCGATGGATACCGATATGCCGGAATGGAATGGGCGAGTGAGAGAACCTGATGTGTATCGTGCTACGGCCAAAACTCCTCCTTGTCTCTTAAAGCCAGGTCGCTATCAAGTATCGTTCTCTGCGTTCATCGAGGGTGTGAGGGTTATCACGCGCCTTAATAGAGTCCTAGCGTTCGATGTGACAGGGATAGGATGTACCTTGCAACCAAAACGGAGTGGCATTGTGTCGCCCGTGATTGATTGGAAGATCCGCCGATTCAGTGAGAATGGACGGGTGGCGTAACGCTCCTCTGTTACTCAAACCGTCTCAAAAATCGAACACCGGTATTGAACGATACCTTAGATTACATCATCGAACGGAGTGCCCTTTAATTTGTCTGGGGTAAGGTTGTCGGACCACGTCATAAGATTACGGTGCGGTTCAGGTATCTCAGTCAGATCTGGCTGAGACAGCTAACACGCGCTCAGAGCCAAGGTGTGTGATGCAGATTCCTGCAATGCTTGAAAAATCCATTATCATATCGGCACACCCGGATGATGAAGTGCTATGGTTTAGTTCCATTTTGGACAAAGTAAACAAGATCGTCATCTGTTTTGTAAACAACGAATCCCACCCTCAGTGGAATATTGGAAGGCGGAAGAGTTTAGCTGCCTACCCATTAAAGGGTCTATCCGTTCTTGATATCGATCAGGCAGAGGTCTTCAATGGTGGGAATTGGGCCCATCCCGTAACAACAGATTATGGAATAGAAATTACGAATAAGGTGATGACTGCTCAGAGAGCAAACTACGGGGCGAATTACGAGAAACTCATACAACAGCTGGAAACGCACTTGATGGGGAGCCTCAATGTGTTTACCCATAATCCTTGGGGAGAGTACGGACATGAAGAGCACATACAAGTATATCGAGCCGTTAAATGTTTACAAGGCAAGCTGAAATTTAACCTATGGTTCTCGAATTATGTCAGCAATAAGTCCTATAAGTTGATGCTGAATCATGTGGATAGATTTCACTTCGAACATACCTCATTTGAAACAAATAAAGCCCTCGCGCGGGATATTATGCGCATTTATAAGCTGAATAAATGTTGGACATGGTATGATCACTGGGAATGGTACAGCAAAGAATCGTTCATTCAAGAAAGGACCTTTGTGTACGGGGCCAAGAAGCTTGGCAACCTCTTCCCGGTAAACCTCATTAAGGTCAGCGTTCCTCCTGCACGGAAAAGGAAGACAGGTTTTTATGTCTCAATGATTGATCTAACAATGAGGAAGTTAACGAAAGAAATCTTCAAAAAGTGCGGCCTGGAAATAGGACCGTACAGACCTAATGTATATGAACAGATGGTGTCGTTAAAGCCTGAACGCGACAGCCGCGGCAATGTGCTCATATCGTACCATATTAAGCCATTCTTATTAGAACCTGGCGAATCAGTGCCGAATTCACATACCAGCCAATGGCGGTGTGTGCAGATTGCGAGAACATTTTTGGACCTGGGGTATTCTGTAGATGTGATCGATTCTCATAACCACATCTTTCAACCGGGAAAACCGTATGCGCTGTTTGTCGGCCACCGGATTAATTTCGATATGATTGCCGGATTACTCAATCATGGCTGCATCAAGATCGCACACCTGGATACCGCGCATTGGATTTATAATAACCACGCGACCTATCAGCGGAAATTGGAACTGCAGCAG
>Ga0224501_10001406_pt1 | contig 18668 bp, 18 predicted proteins | sample SF_Oct11_sed_USG_4_FD_169105 | JGI IMG/M metagenome (GOLD analysis project Ga0224501, IMG submission 169105) | Sediment microbial communities from San Francisco Bay, California, United States - SF_Oct11_sed_USGS_8_1 | ecosystem: Environmental > Aquatic > Marine > Sediment | place: USA...
CACAGCAACGTTGTTGAAAGCAAGTGATCCTAAAGTAGCCACAAAAGTCTGTCTACCTTGTTGATAATAAACAGTGCCGCAGTAAGACAAGATAATTAAGAAATTTACCCCCTGAGATAGCTCCATGGACTTTCATTGTTTCTCGCCTTATTGATTTTATCCATGCTGTATCTAAAACACATAGCTTACGGGTGACAGGTCAGGTTTAACCTGAATAGATCAAAGCCAGGTTATCTCACCTTAATAGGGTACAGAGTCACAACGTCCCATTCGCCTAAGTGGCATGCGGTCCGGGTATCAACATACTGGCCTTCCTGTTCCTTGCGCGGGTGTAAATTAAATTCCACATCTGGGATTGATAATCTATGCGCAGTGACGCATAGCTCACTGGATTGATAATCTGTGCGCAGTGACGCATAGCTCACTGGATTGACTTTTGTCATATTTCAGCTTAAGGTGGAACATGAACTAACCGCTTCCTGACTACAGGACCAATTATCCAAACTATACAATTCTATGCGGTCATCTATCCATCCTAGTCAGCAGACCTCCTAACTCTCAAAATTGTTCTGAAGTGGAAAGGCCTGGGGTTTATGAAGAGTTTATATTGACAGTGAGAGCCCTGAAGTTCTATGTCCATAAAAAGGGGTGGTCTTCTTGAATTAATCAAAGTTCAAATTAGATTTTACCAACCATTGTATTCCAGATTGTGAGCAGATTTATTCAAATTCGGCGGGGTTTTTGGATGAGTGAGTGACAATGATGCAATATACTCACTGAGTTTCCGTTTCAAGTACTTCTGGTGTGTAGTCGGTGGTTTTACTGATGACGAAGTACCTTTGATTCCATGCGGAATTATTTCGAATATCTTGATCTATGAACTGGTCAATGCTGTTCAGTTCATCAGCCCAGAGCTTATATGTCTCCAACACCCATTGTCTTCAAACAGTGACAGGCACTATCAGTGGTAAACTATACCAAAAGGGTCAGAGACATTCGGTCCCTAGAACAGGCTGGTATCATCTACTGTAATTTGAATTCTGTTAGAGAAGTTATTGAGGCTCTACTGAACAGCTGAGGTAAAGACTAACTCAAACAAAAACTTATACATAGCCAGGTGTAGAATGAATACTCAGAGGATGACCTGACCATCAATGCCACCTAAGTCAGCCTGGAGACGTAAATGTATAGACAGCTGTTATTGTCTTCTCCGCTTATGAGATTGGCGGATGTATTCTAAACAACATGTACACATTGTAATCGCGAGCATATAACAACAATATCAGATCATAAATGCCATCACTACAGTGCTGGTGACTTTAGCGTTACAGTGTACCCGACGATGTTAATTGTTGATAACAGTAGTCCTGCTATTGTGAATATTTACCCCCACCAATGAGGGTCCAAATTATTCAAAGCAATTCCGTCATGAACTTTGGTGTCACTCTTCATCCAACCCATCGATTAGCTCGAGAGAACGACTCCAAATTACTTTATTCGAACGAAAATTGTTATTCGGAGTTGCCCACCTTTACCCAAGAGTTGCCAAAAGAGGACAACTCCAAACCCGGTCATTTCCGACACCAATCATAATTTGGGCCTTTGATGTATATCGACCAGAGCACATCTTGCATGTTTCCCCTGTTACGCATACCTATGTTGCCAGGCATGATAATTCTTAGAATCAATAGCGAGTACGGAGGCTGTGAATTCTAATTCAGTAGAAGGATCGTCAAGCCATTCCACGATTTTCTGCCTGTGGAACCTACAAATGCAGTGTGCTACAGGAAATATCAAATTCATCAGGTTTATGGACTGTCTGGTTCATTCCTTAGACAATGGACAAGCTGTTCACATGAGCCTTTTGTTATAAAATGTTCTACATGTGTTATTGTTATTATTATACATTATTGTATTTAATCTAATCATAATTGGTACACAAAAGTCACAATCAAAGTGGGCTTACCACACTTGATAATTCTTTGGGTGTGCTTTGATGATATTTGAGATGTATAGCAATTCCTCTTTCAGGTCCGCTCCAATTTCTTTTATGATCAGCCTTCTATAATGCCTGCAAGGGAAATCACATTTTATGTATAAGTCACTAAGCGATAAACGCACTCATTCCATCACACATTGGACAAACCCTGTCTCTGATGAAGTATAAAGTTGCATGTTGTTACTCATACACAACACGCATTACTTTTCAAGGTTTTCTGACAAGTATATTCAGTTAGCCTTTTATCATAAAACACACAAAAATCTGCACACGGCAAAGAAAAGAAAACCAAAAATGGGAAAACCTACAATTTCATATAAGCACAAATTGTGCTTTCAAAAGAGAAGTCTCCGAAATGTGTGCACAGAAAAAGTGTATTCTATAGCATACTAACCATACGGTGTAGTTAGCGGGATTCAGGCGAATTGCATCAGCCGTGAGCTCCAGCGCCCTCTGTGACTTTTCTTCAGTCCGCATTATTCCTCTGAAGTAGTCGTACACATCTTCAACTGGAAAAAATCAAGCATACATTACACAGATGGTTAACACAAGGGTGTGCCAACCAAGGCACATCCGCATCATTTTTTACAGAGTGTGGGAAGAAAACTCCTAATATGCACTCTTAATTTTATCGACATTGGCAAGGATTGTGGGAGTTTTGCACAGCAATAGATAACTATTATTGAAGGGGTTATGACACGGTCGATGGATGACGCTTTTTCGGAGTCGTGTTCTCCATTCTTAAAGGGAGGCAACTCTGCATTAATTGCAGCGATAGCGAGTGAGTGGTCTTTTTCCACAAACCGAATATCGGTCACTGGAATAACTACGGCCCGAATGGCCCAAATAGAAATAAATTGGGATCTTATTACTGGTGATCTTCACCCCCCCCTTATAACGTCCAGTAGAACTTAAATTTGAATGTGAGATTGGAGAAATCCTAAGTTATAAGAAGTGCTTTGCCGGTTTTCCCTAGCCCTAAAGAGAGGGCGTTGGGTTCGGGCCTCTATAATTGTGCAATAACGCTCCTTGACAGGGGTGAAAAACTGCGCTCTGAAACCCTATTTCCATATTTTTGTTGCACGGTTTCTCTATTTAGACTTGTGTAACTACAAGTCTGGTATGCACCTGCAAACGCATTTGTCAAACATCGGCGCGTAAACCGAGAAATCAATGCCAACACCAACAGCTCTGTGTCAATTTCCTATCTCGAGGCAAATTCTGGTGCGTCGGCGGTCTGAAAAGTACATTGTTGAGGGCTCTAAATATGCACATTGGAGAGGGCTATATCTAAGCTTCCATTTGAACCCATTTGTTCATGGTATGCTTCAGAAGCTACAAACCAGCAAAGTCACTTATGGCCATGTCATAACCCATTGAACAATCCACCAGCCCATGACTTTGACTGGAACACTGTTATGATGAGTATAATTATTTGGCTTTCCTGTTTGATTTGATAGTTTTATTTTACACGGCTAGCTTAAATAAGACTAGAAGTCATGAAAACTTAATCAAGATTACAGGCACATTGATATCACAACCCACACAAGGTGATTTGCACTAGCTAACTGCCCTCTGTTAGGGTAAGACCTTGGCATTTTTACATCAACAACTTTCATTTCACTGTTCAGGGACATCGCAGTGACTGAGCAATGACACATGTCACTGGACTAGGAAGGAACATCTGTGCCACCATGCTTAGGTGGGTTGGAATGTTCTAGGCATTTTTCACCTTACCTTCACCACTTTGGGTTAGTTAATGATTCAGTGAGCCCATTGAGTGACTCAGTCCTGATTTACACTTGCACTCACACTTACACTACACTCATTGTAGACGATCCACTCGCTCCTCAGTTAGTCACGGATTGTGTGACTGACTCAATCACTGACTGATCTGACTAATAGCTGGTAATTCACTAATCTTCCACTCACTGTCAGATAGTGAGATACCGTGATCATGAGCGAATGAGTGTAGGGGGTGACCGAGTTAGTCAGTGCCCAACTCCAGTTTATAGCTTACAGGAGCGCTACTGATGGTCTCAACCTGTCAATGGTGATTGGTCACCCGCTCATTCACGCTTCTTTCATTTGCCCTAAGACTCTCAGTCAAAAGATGATTTGGTTGATTTTGGGGTTGGATGTTTTTGTAATTGAACTTATGCCACTATATGCAGTAAAATAAGCCAGAATTTTTGAAGTGCTCACTGTCACACAATACAGAACACCTGAATACTTGGAATATGTTGGTGATGTGCATCTCGACCTATTTACTATTTACCTAATGCCAATGAAAACTTTATCTTTTATGAAAATGGATGTTATTTTTACAGATCTACAATATGAACAAGTCTGTGGCATGAAGATGAAGAAATCACGTGTACAGCAAAACCAATTCAAGAGCAACTGATTGTCGCATATCACCTGAAAGAGTTATTGAGTTGCTCATTTCTAGACCAGCATAACATACAGGTTCCAAATGACACTGTCTAAAGGACATGTGCGTATCATAATCCACTCCAATTGACAGTATTAAAAAGTATTTTACTAATTTCAAATCCCTTGAAATTGGCTTAAATTCAGTCGTAAAACTACCAGTTTCCAGCTTCAGGGGGCGAACCCCCCCCCCCACCAGGGCACTGCCCCTCGCCTTAGACTGGTCCGCGCCCCACTTCAAAATTTCATCTTGTACCAGGTAATTTCTGTTCATGATTATCATTTTTAGCGCTCTCACTGACTGATAAGTTAATTGATTATGTGATCGCACAGCAGGTAATCACTTGATATCGGCATAATTAAAATCTCATCGCTTGATAGGCCTAGTTGACCTGGGAGTTTGATCACTCAGAGAGTACTAATTTTCCGAGGTATTGGGGTACTAGGGTGTTGGGTTTCCGACAAAAGGTATCCATTTTCGCAGGTATCGGGGTATCAGGTATTGGGCTTCTGAGGTAGGAGTACTAGGTTTCGGAGGTACTGGGGTATCGAGGTGTGGGTATCAGGTTTCGCACTACCCCTACTACTATTACCACAACTATGATAATAAATAAATAGATAATAATTAACTGCGTAGACTGTACGTAGTATACTAGTAACCTAGGCTAGTACTAGTAGTACCACTACTAGTACTATTACTTAGTTAGTTAGTAGTAGTAAAAGACCAGGAAAGGAGCTGGGACCATTTCATTGATTTGATCATCAAATCAATGGAATGGTTCAAGCTCATTTCCAACAAATTGATGACACCGACTTACAGCTAAACTCTGATAGCGACAACATCTCCCTAGGCTAATGTACAAAGTGACAGTCGAATCGTTTTGAGTTTGACTTTGAGTTTGACTGAACTGTCTAATTCTAAACAAAAAATTGAAAAATGACACCCGCGAGGCTAAGTAAAGTAGACAGTACACAGAGTACACTGTACAGTAGTCAGTATAGTTAGTCAACTAGTAGTCGAACTTAGATTAGTGTAGACACTAAGACAGTCTGTAGTGTAGAATTAGACTCAGACTCAGAGTCAGACTCAGACAGAGACTAGGAGAAGAGCAAAATAAAAATAAAAATGCACTCAGTGACTCACATTCCTCGCTATAGGCGATCTTAACGATGGGATTAGGTCCATCATCTTGAGGAACTGGTTTAACATCTGCCCATTCAGGGCGTTCGCGATATAGAATTATGGATTCCAGATCTGATTCGCCAGAGCTGTCCATATCTACCTAGTAGTTGAGTTTCTGAATTTTTCTCCTCGAAGTGAACGGTGTGACTAGAGGCCTTGCGGGCTTTATGGAAAGCCAACAAATAAAAATAATGGTGTGGCTACAATGTAGGACATAGAGTGCTTTTGATTGGACAGTATGACAACCCGGAAGCGAGACAGCGCCTCCCTCTACCGCGTTGTTTTCCCTGCAAAGGATACAGCTCGTGCGCGAATGGGTTGAAGAAGCATCTACCCTAAGTGAAAAAAGCGAGACGTAACGTTATCCGCATTCATCTCATCTTAATCGAACAATGGAGCTGCATGGCTTATCAACCGATGGTATTGTGCCGATATTTTTGTTGCTCTTCATGAGCTTCGCTACTCCTCTGATGACAAAAGGCAGTTTCAGTTCTCCGGGTTCTATTGGAGTTGGACTTGGAGCTGAAAATGAAACAGAGAAAATGACAAATATTGAGTCCAGCCAGCTCAGTGTGGCTGATAACACTCCCAAGCTCCCTAAGTTGATCACCATTGATGCAAAATTTGGGGAACCGTACACCGTCAACATCAGCATCAACCAAGGCTACCTCTTCAGATATTTCTACAATCGAAGCTCGGTTAGTTACGTTAGTGACTTAGTTAGTAACTTCGTCACTTAAACTTAAAGTTAAAAGTTAATCACGTCAGTCTCAGTTTCAGTGTGTCAGTCACTCAGTCACTGACTCAGCCAGTCATCGTTTCAATCATAGGCCGGAACCATCTGGTATAAAGATGCTGATTCTTAAAATGAATTATTAGATCACATTCCAAGAGCTAACACTAACAGTAACATGCAATCCGAGTGACAAAATAAAAGAAAATAAATCTAATAACATCATTTTAACACAACTTTAATAGTGGTTTGCCTTTCAAACAAACAACTACTCAATCCAGTCATACCATCATGTACTGGCTATAGTAGCTATGCCTGTTAGCTACCTGCTCTTAGCTACCAATATGTGATGTATTCCTGGGATAAAGCCTAGATCTAAAATCGGTCTAGTCTTCTATGAATTTTTACATGAAGGGATGAGTAGACTCTTGTCAGTTTTCAATGGCTCCAATCTTTCCTAAGAAGGGGATGAATATCCCCCTTTAGACACAAGTGGAGGAAGGGTAGTTCTTCTGGGGCATGTTCCGTCTAGCATGCCTGCTTCCTCTGCAGTGTTTCACTTAGATAAATGTATACTTAGTACCAATCGCTATTTGTTGGATTTCAGACATCTGTCATACGAGTTACAACGTCTTTATCAAAGCATCTTACCCCAGCGATTTCGGACATTCTCTCGGAATACCCGCTGCTTATTGTAACCAGGGAGCAACAAGCTATCCAGTCATGGAATTTACCTTTGCATATTAACTACTTGTAAGTACAGTAATCTGATGTATGCCCTGTTGTTCAATCCAAACATAATTATTTCATGTCTATGTCCAAAACGTTTTGATAGGTCTGATCTCTACCGTTGCACCTCGGAGACATAAATATTGCCAGAATCAAAACGGTCTCCTTGCAAGCATATTTGAATTCACATGATTGATATGCAAATGAAGAAAATTATTTTTCGTTTTTTTCAGGTATCGCTTCTCGGAAGTGAGTCGGTTTCCCTGCCCAATGGCGCAGGAAGTTAACACTACTCTACCAGTTGCCTTGGAGGCCACATCATACACCCCTGTTGATGTCACTCTCAATCTCCATGTGGAACAGCTTACAAACTTCACCGTCCGGTGAGCTAGAGCCCTTCAAGGCTTTGAGGTGAAGCTGAATCGTTGATTTGATGTTGCCTTAGTAAAGGTCAATCTCTGTGGTTATGCTGGTGTACTTTTACGCCACCTACTCATTTCTTCCCGCAGCGGCATGTTAGTCTCCTAGTAATATATCGGCGCTGCAAGTACTGGTCATCCATTGTGAACCTTACAGCTCATGATAGAGAGTTGATTAGAAATGTACTGAGGTGATATCTAAATGGTAACTGGCTTTATTGTATTGTCAGCAATGGCTACTTACTATGACTGAAGCTGTGTGATAACCTATCAGTCCAGTTTGCTATAGAATAGTTTTAGCTATGGTAATTGTCTTGCAGGATGGCTGATCATTACACTGTATATGTGACGCCTTCCTCGCCCACTTACTATCAGTACACATTTGGCAATGATGTCCAGAAGTCCGCCACCCTGTTTGTGAAGTCAGATGAGCAGTTCTGTGCTCATGTCTCTATCCAAAGGGCCGAGGTGAGACCATAGTTTCTGGGTAAGGCAAACAAGAACTGACAATGACTGCACAAAGGCTGTGATTGTATATTCAGCTTGAGTTATTGATTGAACCATGTTTGGTTCTGGTACTAAAGCTTAAAGGTTGGATGACGGGGCAAATTTTTTGTTGGCTTATCAGAATCAGTGTGTCTTAAAACCTACCTGAGTCGAATAAAAGTTCCTACTGAGCCGGCGATGTAATAAAAAATACGGTTAAATCTTGGAATTCTCAAATGAACATTCATTCAGTTGAAATTTTCCCGCGTGACGTAAATTGTCGCAAAAGACATCACAGCGGGTCCACGTTATTACATATGCGCGCCGGCGCGATGGGTAGCCAAAGTCCAATTTCTATAACTTTGTCACACTTCTGACTACTGGGATTGAAGTATGAGCGCGAAATGGGCCCAAAAACGAAAACAAATACCTATGAATTCACTGAGTTTAGCTTAGTCCTAACTCTCAGTCTGCCTCGCAATCAAAGTGAGTGATACTAACTCGGTGACCGAGTAATTTACTCACCTCTTTCGAAAACGATCTTTCAGTCTTAATTTGCATTCGTTACTAATGGCCAAACAACTGCTCTTATCGCGTAAACAGGCCAGCAGTATGTTTGCAACCTAGTCCTATTCCAAGTGGCTAGCTGTCTGACGCTGTAATATGTGCGGTTCTGTACCATTGAAGCCAGTATGATCATCGTAGCAGGTCACCTGCATCTCCTGGGATTCCCGGGCAATATCGGCCAAACGTGGCTCTCTTTACGCTTGTTTTGAGAGACCTGGAGCTATTGCTGCCACTCTAGACCCATTCTCAGGGCTTGTGTACAACCGTAGGAATGTGTCAGTGGTTATGAGGTGTCCCAAATATTGGGACACTCTCTGTAAAAGCAGGTAGAAAATAGTCAACTTTGAGTGCCTGGCCATAGTCATCAAACTTGCGATATTATACGTCATATAAATGGCCGATTAGGTTCCGCCTTTTCAAAAACGTTTTTCAGATGGTGCCAATTTTGCCATCCTTAGCACGGATTTAAGGGCACTTCTGCTGTGCCTATTGCACTGTAATCTGACTCCGGTAGGTTTGGAGACATGGTGATTCTGATCAGCCAAAAAAAATTGCCTCATCATCCAACCTTTAACGAGGTACATGTAGATAATATATCACAGACTCTACTAGCTACAAAGCTTCAATCCAATAACTCTATGTCACTTTGGAATATGCTGATAACTTGGCCCCTTTGTGCTGCATTATCAGTATGAATGAGTTGAAATCATAGGGGTATTATAAGCGTACATTTATGACTGGGATAACGGAACGCCGGGTTAAGTCGCTTATTAGAGAGACGGACTTGAGATTGCGGAACCTGGGTTAAAACCCTGTTCATTACTTGCTTCCACTGTGAGCGTGAGTTTTTCGCGTTATTCCTAGCTCAAAAACGCCCAAGGCTTTTTATGAGGAGAACCTTTGATCCTGACTAGCTTCTGTTGCTTCATACTAAACCAGAACTGGTCAACTAGCAAGTATCTAAACTGGCAACCTCGTAGTAACTGTGAAACTGTCCTATGGAAAAGTCACATTTTATACATGGCATAGTGGCAGATTTTATTCTCTCCTCTAGTGCCCCGTCATGGATCTGCTAGAAAATATTCAGGTGGAGGGAACGTTTCAGACATTTCTATCGCAGGCTGCGATAGATATCACCAGACCAAACAGCAAGGTATGTTTCACACACGACTTCATATCCCTGCACTTTTACTGGCTGAGCTGCATCAACTTACCTAATGAGTCCTTCCTTGATGCGGACATGATTAGGGGTAGTTACTCCAACAAGTAACTAATTATTCGATACTCCTTACAGTGGTAAAAAGTGAAGACTCCTCGCATTAGTTACTATAAACCAAAAGAAAGGAATGGCCTTTATGTATTCAATATTTTTTCATCAGATAGCGCTGTAATGTACGGGTTATACCTCATGTGAGAAACCATGTGCATAGAAACCTTTTGAAAGTGAACAGAAAACGTGAATTTGTCTATTATATATTATAATATATGTAAGTAACAGCAACATTTAATGAGGACAGATGATCCTCTTGGCTAAACATGAACTTTAGGGCACCTAGTCCCTCTAAACCGAAAGATAAGACAAGTTCTTTTTAGTGAACTCTTGACTGTGAGTTCTAAGTTGTTATATTTCAAGCCCGAAATGGTGTGGTCAATATTGCTATCACAGACATGATGGCATGAGGAGTGCTATGCAGAATGTCAAGGTCAGGGCATATTTCTGTCAGGTAGTAGAAAACTTGACCTATTTGTGCACTAGTTTTTGGAGGGGGATTGAAATCGAGTTGTGTGAAAATGGCACTATATTCCCTTACTCTGTTACAAAAGTAATGAATAATCAATACTCTGAAATTATAAAGGATATGCCTTTTCATTAGTTAAAAAAAAGGTGAAGATTACCTTACATTCGCTATTACAAAAGTAACCAACCCAGTAACTCATTACAAATTGATACTCCCAACCCTGAGCGCAGACCTTTGCAAGCCTCTCATTCCAATTTTCTAGCGCGCCTTCAAATCATCACAATATAAATAATGTAAGCTCCAACCAAGATCTAAATCTTCCTTCTCATGAAAAGGTAGCCAAGTTCTCGATGGATGATCTGTAAAAGAGGATGGTGTTGTTCGGTTGGCTGACCCCAACCTCCCAGGACTATCTTCATCTGCCTTGTAGCCCAATACTTCACCTTGAACTCCATGGGTACAGTTTGTAATAGCGTGTATTGGCCCGGGCATAGTCAACCTACTCTTTAAACCCCACACATTTCCAGGTTATTATCTCCATTCTCAATATTGATTGGCTACCACTACCCCATGTCTTTCACTCAATCTGCGCAAGGACGGTCAGTTCAGACCTTCTGGGGCTTTCTGTAGGGGCTCTAGTGTGTTTGTGGAGTGGTCTATACTCTATAGTGTTTGAGTGTTTGTGTGTGTGAAGAGTTCATTATTGCAAATAGTACATGTATATTTTAGGATGGGAGTGTCTATATTGTGTTTGTGGTATCACCAAGTGACCAAGCGTGCAAGACAAATAACATCAAAATTCTACCTATTGGTGGTAAGCTTCATTCTCAAATGCTGTTGATCTTTGTATATAGAGTCCATTTCTTTCCCCCTTAGATTTGGTTTAAATTTAGCTATTTATTTTGTTTCATTGATTTACTTGTGCACATGGCCATCCTATTTAATAAACCTCCTTAGCCCGAGGCTCATTGGAGTGGAAGTTTGTGAGGAGCTCATTCTCACAGCGGGCGCTCAGCAGTAATGGGCCTGAAACTCCAGATTTGTTGATTTTTAGTCAAGTATTCTAGCCATTGAGCTAACCCCATACCCCTAATGGAATGGTAACTGTAATAGCATTGTGGGACTGTCAGACTTCTGTTGTAGTCGAGAGAATGAAGAGAATAGAGTTTTGGATTGAGCAGCGCACTGAGGACTCTGTATATATAGTGGCAATCGCTACTTCACTCTGCTATTGTTTTGGCTTTTATCTTGTCTTTCTGATCACCATCTGCGCCATTCGTATACGAGAGAAACGAACAGAGGGGCACAGCAGTCAACTACAGGAAACGTCTGACGAAGGTATTAGACAAGATAATATCACTAAGGTAGAGACTTGTTTCTAGACTGGTTCATGGTGTGCCCCATAGAGAAGGTAACATCTAAAGGTGGGCCTTGCTATTCAACATGAATGAAGTGAGAAAGTGGTGTCTTAGTCGGGAATCATACTATGGACCTTTGATTCTGGTTCTCATCAAGAGTAGTGAAAATATCTATGCTTTAGGACCATGATCGCAGTGAAAGTTACCTTTGCTAACAATTTTTTTCTAGTCATGGCTCAAAGCATTCGTAAGGATTGTCTGACTAAAATGATTGCATCCGATAATAGTCTCTTGGGGGTGGTCGAAGCTAAATCCCATGGACTTTGGTCAAACCTGCCGCCGCTTGGCACCTCCTTCGGAACTATCGACAATGGAAGTTCCTATTAGGGTTTAGGCCACTAAGCGATGGGATTATTCAACAGAGTTTCAGTTTCAAAATAAAGGTCATATTGAGTTATTATAGATGAGCTCTTTACATTCATAATCCAGAGTGTATTTCATTGAATTTTTCTTTCAGGAATTCGTGATGCTTGTGTGCATATTGTTTGTAGTCAAATGCTTGTTTTAGTGTCTCAACTTCGATCAACACCCATGAGCTATGGTGCTGTCTCCACACCTGATCAGGGAGGTATGTTGGAATCGGATGCATTGAACAGACACCATTGCTAGGGAGCAAAACATATTTTGCTGCACCATGGCATCTATACGAGCAATCCATCACATCGGAGTATCGATTTCACTGAGTTTCTAATGTGACCTTCCCCTTTGTTTGGTTTAGACCCCCATCTATAAGTAGTTAACTGAATGCGTCGCTGCAACGCTTGATTGATCCAAAACACTAATAGTCATGCTTTCATTTGCAGCCAATGATAGCAACACAAATGAGCGGCCATCTTTCGACAGAAGTAGCAGCGTGATCAGTGATGCAGACTATCTATGTGATGTTATGACAGATAAAAATGTCGTCCGGGCCCATGTGAGTGTATTGATATTTTATGGATATATCTTTACACGGGGTGAAGTAAATTTTGTGACAATGGTTGTGAGATGTAAAGTAATACACTGTATCAATTTATTGATGAATTGTGGTTTCCTATGTATTTATTCAGCCTGAATGTGACACTCGTACGAGTGTACGTAGTTCTGAAGGGAATTTGACGAATTTTGAACGCTGTTATTTTATTGTTGCTTCATTGCGTCAACTAATAACTGGCTACAACTTTCGACTTCCCTACGATCTAATATTACGCGGAGGACACCCAAACTGAATGGCCAGCAACACAAACCACTGATCAATCACCTCAGATCGACTTTGCTACTCCGGGATCATATTTTAGCATGTTTAATCTTACTTTAGTCTTGGGTTAATTGATAGTTTTCCCTTGCTAATAGTTTACATGTGCGTGCCTATACTATAACAGAGCCCAGGTTCGGATGATGTAGAACTTATGTCATCTGATATGTGTGACTCAGCGGTAAGTCTGTTGTTAGATACAACTTCTAATAACATTTGTTGATTCGAACCCTTTATTAATTGATCCCACTCTGCTTGTTCTGTTAAATGTTATCACTGTCTTTTCAGTGAAATTCAGATCTGTCTCTTCTTTTGTACAACAATAGATTGCACTCTTTAATCATTAGCCTAACACATGTAAGTACCGGCCTAATCCACATTTAATGAATCTCTTTTGTTGTAGATCCACCTTAAACTGAGCCACATGGCCATGAAGTCAGCTTCCCATCTACACAGAAAGTATAACATGTACCGCTGGAATATTATAACTATTGCTATATTTTATGCGCTACCTGTTGTGCAACTTGTGTTTACTTACCAGCAGGTAAGTTTGTTCGATCAGGGTCAATGGAGCAACTCCCGTTTTACATTTTTTGGCAATCCCGAAAAGCGACTCGAGTTGAAACCTGAGTTTTTCTCTTGGCAAACTGTGGAGTTATCTGGATTTTCTCAGTGAATTTTCTCAAATGTTAGGCAGCAGTCCTAGCCTCCATGAACATCGGCATTAGCATTGCTTATACGCAATGTTATTCATACGGTATCATTTCTCAATATAAAGTAGCCCATCAGAATGATGTCTGTTTTCTCTATATGTAGTATCTGAATAACTCCGGTAACCAAGACCTGTGTTACTATAACTTCTACTGCTCACGAAGACTAGGAGATCTGCATAACTTCAATAATGTATGGAGTAACATCGGATATGTCATGCTGGGCATATTGTTTTCACTTGTCACATATCGCAGGTAAGACAAGATACGATCATCTTGTTTTACATGGCTGCTGTAGTGTGCCATCGAGTTTTGGACTGAAGGGGCAAACCAGTGTCGCCAGGAGTCCAGGGTGCCACGAATGCCCCCCTGCGGGGTACAGGGGCAGCGCCCTGGTGGGGGGATGGGAGGGAGGTACAGGGGCAGCGCCCTGGTGGGGGGATGGGGGGACGCATCCACCCTGAGGCCGAAGACCATGGCAGTTTTCGGACTGAAATTAAGCTAATTTCAAGGCATTTGAAATCAGTAAACGGTTTTTTTAATACAGTCAGGTGGAGCAGATTGTGATATGCACATGTACTTTGGACGGTGTCCTTTGGAAGCTGTGTATTATGCTGCTCTACAGTTCTTTCTAGAAATGAACAACTTAATAACTCTTTCAGGTGTTTTTCACATCCCTTAACAGCGGGCAGGGCAACAATCAGTCGCTCTTGAATTGATCATCTCCAATAAGTGGATTGTAAAGAATTAAACTCACCAAGTGCGTATATGCGTGAGGGGCTTTGCATGCGCTCTCACACTAAACTCAAAACGCGATGGACGCCTAATTATGAGGGTGCGCAACTCCAAATTCTTACAAAAGTAGACTCCTTCTGATACCGCATACACGCGAGCGAGAGATCGGAGACGAACGAAGGTTGCAGGATATGAGTGACTGAGTAGGCCCATTGCGAAGTTTAGTTTAATAATGAAATGAACAGAATTGATCACAAACTAATGGGCAAGTCAAACGGTAGGTCAAAAGAAGAGCAATTTCAGTAAACGAACACACTAGTCAAGTACGTGTCCAGTTGTTGTGGGGAAACCCCTAACTCTTGCGGGTCTTCATGGGTAGCTCATTGATTGTTTGATGGAATGTTAGTTTTGCTGTATGATTTTGCAGGCATGGGTCTTCTCAATTAGTAACTCTTTTGGCGAAATTGCGGTGGGTGAAAGTTAAACTTGACATCAATTGTTTAATTTTCCCCAAATGCAATGGCAGAAGCTGGCTTCGTTAGATGACCCACAAACATCATCCAATAATCAGTGTGCGTTTTGTGAACAAAGTCCGATCTGTTGAATCCAACGCGTACTTGCGCGTATTGAGAAGACTCACGGTCACGTGATCAGAAAATACGCGTAGCACATACCCGCATGGTGAGTTTCATCCTCCACATTCCACTCATTGGAGATGATTCAGTGCCCACGCACTCCGGAATTAGTCACGGACTGTGTGACTGACTCAATCATTGACTGATTTGACTAATAGCTGATAACGGACCTAGTTCTAATCCCCCTCCCACTCACGATAAACTTTTACCCATAGTTTCAGGAGGCGCCATATAAGTTCATTGATTGCTATTGGAGGTATGTGAGGGTTTTACTGTTTGTTTATTAGCTGTAATCGTACTATACAGGTCACGTTATCACGCCAGCCTACCCCAGGAGATCAGGGATAACTGTGGTATCCCTCAGCATATGGGTCTATTTTACGCCATGAGTACGGCTCTAGTAGTGGAAGGAGTGATGAGTGGCAGCTACCATGTCTGTCCTAGCTATACTAATTTTCAATTTGGTGAGTCTGTGATAAGATTGCTCCTCTTACGTCACTATAAAATTAATCAGTTCAATTACCATTTCGGGTAAAAACTTTGTCTTTTACAACATCCACATTGGTTTCGGATCCCGACCTTAAATAAAGAAAGATCTAGCCTCAGTTGTTTAATGTTATGATCCGAATCCCAGGAGGGTGAAATGACAAACTAGCTCTAGAAACCAAAGGATGAAACTCGCTAAGCATCTTCCTAAGTGGAGTTTTCTGCTCTCACATCAAACTTTGCAAATAAACGCGCGTACTTTTACATCTGGTGAATTAAGTGACAAAAGTGTCACTGGTGACTTTCATCCTTTAGCTGAATAATGAGAGGAGGATCACGAGTAAGAATTTTTTCCTATGCCCTGTCTGTTTATGTTAGGTGGATATATCTTACATCAGCGAGATGTGCGCACACACACCTGTCTAGTCATGTCATTTCAGTTGCTGATTTATGATTTGTAAGTTTTCCACTGGTGTTTTATTGCAGATACTTCCTTCATGTACATTTTGGCCGGGTTATTAATTCTTCGTCTGTTCCAATCACGCCATCCGGATATCAATGTCAATGCTCATGTAGCCTATCTATGTTTGGCATCGGTAATATTCCTGGCTGTCATTGGCGTGGTAAGTCTAATTTATATTAAGCCCTGTAGTGTGACCAGAGACATAGGAACAGAGATCGGACAACGGAAGTAGTCGCCCGACCTCCTGGTGATTAGGAAAGCCGTCATATACAAAATATTCTATTTTCAACCAAGCTTTTTCAAAAGAAATACTGGGCCAATCATGTCAAACGTCAGAGGGTCTTATTAGGTAGGAGAGTATGTGGATATCGAGATCACGTATAATCATATAGAGTCTGGGCTATGCGCCCATACGGTATTAGTTACTTGCCATTTTACCAGTAATAATGTAGTGTGTAGATTATATAGATCTGTGTAGATATCTAGATGGGACTACTAGGTTATAATTATGGTGTTACAACTTACAAGCAATACTTTTTTGCATATATATTCAATCTTTTCATTAGGTAACCTCCACATGCAGACATTATCAAACAAAATCTATCATCAACATTGATTTTGGGACAGCCTCTTCATGATAAATTTTGTCATAGGGTCAGCGGGAGAAACTGTTGAAGTGCCTATGGAGTCCATGTACTACTACATGATATAGGCTCTGCAGTACATGCCGTATTTCTTTTTCTGGGGGTGTCGCCAACGTGGCCCAGGTATGAGGTCCTTGTGTGGATAACTATTTACTCAAATCTATGTCCAGCATGGACACTTTGATGCTCTCATGACCATAGATTTCGGAGTCATGTGGTGGGCAGTTGATCTGTTGATTGCAATTAAGTTTTTTTATTTGCAAAACTAGTCAGGACCCGCTGATCTTAGGACAAAAAATTATCACAGAAAGGCTTGAAAGAAAAAAACAGGCTGTTTTGTATATGATATGTATATGATACAATGGCAGCCTTGATTTTGTAATTACCAGCAAGTCTCGTGATTGTCATATCTCTGTTCTTTATGTCTCTTGTGTGTACTGTACATATCATGGGCGGTGAATAGCTGAGCTACTGAGCGATTGACTAGCGATCACCAGATGGCAATGTCTCATTCCTGCTGTGATTGTTAGCACCTGGTGTCTTTTTGGTTTTACTCGGTCATCCTATGTAATGGACATCTGAAGCCTGACGGTTGTTTGAACGGTAAAAACCAGGGGTTTGATGTACTGCCACACTAGAATAGGAAAATTGCCGCTGTCTTCACGGCCGATTCTTCACGGAGTTGTCTTTTCTTTTATTTGAATGGCTTAAACACGGACAAATTGAGGTTCTGAACTGTAATAAACCATTTTAACTGAAAGAAATTGACAGTTTAAAGCAAATAATACTAGGCCTATTCTCAAAACCGGGACGATGGCCATCGTCGCCACAAAAAAGCTATTTTCAGAAAAACATTAAACTAAACAGTGCAATAACCCGGGGTGAAAAATACCCTGTCCAACTCATAGGCCTCACATCATCACCGTTTCGAGAACACATCATCACCACGCGAAAGCATAGCTGGAGGTCATGTGAACGTAGTTTCATCTTGATTCTCATTGGTTGCTGGTAGTGACAGGTAAACAATGGCTGATCGAGAGTTTAGTGGTAAACCTTTCAACCGCTTGCACACTGGACAGAACTGTCAGAACATTACAAGGCTCTTTACTCACACAAGTATACCGACCATAAGCCTGAAAATATACAAAATATGCACATCTGAGCCGTGTTGAGTCCATCAATAACTATACTGGTATCAATCAGTTCATAGCTAGGGCCATAAGGCTAAATACATAAGACCAGTACTGGTAGCAGAGCAACTCAATGCTGTGCTACTGCTGCTGCTACTGCTACTGCTACTGCTACTGCTACTGCTACTGCTACTGCTACTGCTACTGCTACTACTACTACTACTACTACTACTACTACTACTTGCTAGTTTTGCTAGTTGGACTCAACAGCAGTGTTTGACCACTTTGTCGTGCTCTGATTACTGGGATCAAAACTCTATGAATGCGAAATGGATCTGAAAATGAGCACAAAGACCTATGAATTCACTGGATTTCACTTAGTCGCTTAGTAACACTGACTCGGTGACCGAGTGAGTTTACTCACCTCTTCCGAAAACAGACTTTCAGTCTTATATTGTGTCGGTTACTAAGAGTCAAATGACTGCTCTTATGGCAGTCCATCAGTATGTTTGTAATCTAGTCTTATTCCATGTGGCTGTCTGACGCTGTAGTCTGTACGTTCTTCAAGCAGTTGAAGTCATGGCGTCAACGCTACAATCTAGCACAATAGTTGTGGCAGGTCACATGAATTTCTGGGGTCTTGAGTCTTTGATCCATCTACCTTACAATAATACATGTATATCTCACTGAAAATTGAAATTGGGTATTGCATTGATCTGAAGGGATTCCAGTTGTGTCTGCATGGACACATCAGTCCCATACCCAGTCTATAGCAGCTACCACCTATAAAGATAGAAATGAGACGCAACGAATCAGTGAATGATACCTTCACTTACTTCACTTATTTTGCTGAACAGCTTTCGCCATATAGCGCCTTCAGCACATCTTCGCCAGCACTCTTCCATTCACATCTATCCTGCGCCAC
>Ga0224501_10001407_pt1 | contig 18667 bp, 17 predicted proteins | sample SF_Oct11_sed_USG_4_FD_169105 | JGI IMG/M metagenome (GOLD analysis project Ga0224501, IMG submission 169105) | Sediment microbial communities from San Francisco Bay, California, United States - SF_Oct11_sed_USGS_8_1 | ecosystem: Environmental > Aquatic > Marine > Sediment | place: USA...
CTATACCAATATATTGTGCACCAGCGCTTCCTTTCAGGAGATAAACAATCACTATGTAGACCGGGGTCGGTTTCTCACCAAATTGGATAATGACCATCGCAAGAAGGTGTGCGTGCTGGGGACCAAAGTAGTGGAAGACCTGGGGATAAAGGGGAACCCCCTGGGACGAGGGGTGAGTATACGGAAGCTCAGCTTTACTATTATCGGGGTTCTGGAAGAGAGGGGGCAGGCCCTGGGGCAAAACGCCGATGATGTATGTATTATACCGTTTAACACCTCTCGCCTTCTTTTTGGAGAGGAGGCTTCCCGGAGCTTGGTCCTTTACTTCCGGGCTGAATCGGCTGAAAACATAGATCTGGCGAAGGAGCAGATAACCGAGACCCTCAGGAAACAACATTCCCTGAAGAGTGGTCAGCCGGACGACTTTCTCGTGCTTCTGCAACAGGATCTGTTGGAGAGAATTAATACCATTCTGGGCAGTGTAACCGCTGTGGTGGCCGGTATTGTGGGTATCTCCTTGGTGGTGGGAGGTATAGGGATAATGAACATCATGCTGGTCTCGGTGACCGAGAGGACCAGAGAGATTGGCATCCGCAAAGCAGTTGGGGCTAAAAGAAGGGATATTATCTTCCAGTTTCTGGTAGAAGCTATTATTCTGAGCCTGGTAGGCGGCGCTATCGGCATTATCTTTGGTTACAGCTTAGGGGTTATAGTCACTAAATTCATACCCCAATTGCCCCCGGCTCATGTCCCCTTATGGGCTGTTGGGCTTGGATTCGGCTTCTCTACCCTGGTAGGGCTTTTCTTCGGGATTTATCCGGCAGCTCGAGCAGGAAAGTTAGACCCTATCGAAGCCTTGAGATATGAGTAAACGGGGCGAATAAAAGCCCGCTTGTTGATTTCTTTCGTTGTTGAAATCAAGCCTATCGGTTTGCCTGCGAAGTGTAATTCCACTTACATATTAGAATTGAGTATTAATATAATTTAATACGAGATATGGGTGTTTCTAAGATTAGTAGTGTGCAGAGAACCAACAGAGAAAAAGAACCCGACATGATAAATATATTAAGTCATAAAAAGTCTTGACAAGGGGATAAAAGGTCATTATAATTTAAAATTTAGTAGGAATGGTGGTGTTAGGGAGGTGATGAAGAAAGTGTTATTTGCCCAAGACAAAGGGCGAATATCGCTGCATCAAAGGAAGTTAGAAACCATCTTATTCCATTCATCAATCTTAAAGCTTAGGAGGGTTTAGAGGTGAGTTTTATTCAGGGGACACTTTTGAATTATTTTCAGAGAGGCGGTCCGGTAATGTGGCCGTTGCTGTTGATGGCGATTCTGGGATTGGCGTTTATTATCGAGCGCTGGTGGGTTTTTGCTAAATCGAGGATAAAAGTTGAGGATTTTCTTAACAAGATGAGAGTAGCGCTGCTGAAGAGGAAGAGCGTAAAAGAGGCTATAACTATTTGTGAGGAATACAAAGGACCAATTGCTAACATTCTGAAAGCTGGCTTGCTGAAGTATGGAGCAACAGATGAAGAGATTGAGAAGTCGATAGAAATTGCTGTGACTCACGAGTTAGCCCGCCTGGAGAGGGGTTTGCCAATACTGGCTACTGTGGCTAATGTAAGTCCCCTTCTTGGGTTCTTGGGCACTGTGACGGGGATGATTGTCTCCTTTGAAGCTCTGGCAAGGGAAGGATTGAAGAATCCGGCGGCTGTCTTTGCCGGGATTGGCCAGGCTCTGATCACCACCGCTACCGGATTGGCTATTGCTGTTCCAGCACTTTTATTTTATAACTGGTTTTCATCTCGAGTCTCCCGTTTTGTGATGGATATGGAGACCGGTTCTAATATGTTGCTGGAAACTTTTGTGGAGATGGAGGCATCTCCTACAGGCGGAAGTGAATAGCCATGAAATTCAAGAAATCTGCAGATATCAGGGCCTATATCCCTACCGCCTCCATGGCTGACATAGCCTTTTTGCTGATTGTTATGTTTATTATCTCCACCACAATTGCTGTGGACAGCACACCGGTCAGCCTCCCCAGAAGTATGGAGAGGACCGATACTCCTGAAGGAGCAGCCATTATCGCGGTGACCTCCGACGGGCTGATAAATGTGACCTCGGGTGATGAGCAGAGCTATGCCATTGGCAATCTCGGGGATATATTCTCTTTCGCAGCGGTTGTCTTGGGAGACGACCCACTTCACAGCTTCATCATCAAAGCGGATTCCAATCTCCGGTACGAGATAATTGACAGCATTATGGATCAATTAAGGCAGGCAAAAGCGCCGAATGTAATCCTTTTAACCGATCAGGAGACAATAGGAGGACAATGATATGAGATTGCAGAGAAAGAAGGAAGAGCCCGAGATACCTACTTGCTCCATGGCTGACATTGCGTTTTTGCTGATTGTCCTTTTTATGATAACCTCGACATTCGCTGTCAGTAAAGGGATCTTATTCAACCTCCCCAAGGAAGCACCCGCAACCTTAGCCAGAGCGGAAGAGGCTATCTACATCCATATTTTGGAAGATGGAGCCATTTTGGTTGACCAGAAGCCGATGATGATCAGAGAGATACAGGAATATGTGAGAAATAAAGTGGAGATCAACCGCACCAAGCCAGTCATAATCCATTGCGAGCCCAACGCCCTTTATGCTAATATGGTCGATGTTTTCGATGAGCTAAAGCAGCTGGAGTTCGATATGTATCCCGAAAACCGTGATGATGACCCTACCAACGATAAGCATATAAATATAGCCATTCCCAGCCGAAAAGAGATAGAAGCCTGGAGCGAGCTGTTAGGGGGAGTCTCTGAATAAGATAAATTTTAGCAGGAGGTCTGGTAAAAAGGAATCATCATTTTGAAGTGTAGGAGTTGCAATGAACCAAGAAGATAAAAAGGTAACCCCTAAAGGTGGGGAAATCAGCTCCATATTAAGAACCTACTATGGCGCTTCGGAAGAGGAGAATAAACCCCTTAAAATTGCTACCGTAATCTCTATTATTTTTTACACCTTGCTAATGTGGATTGTATTTCCCGAAGCTAAAAGAGTAGTTACCGAGGAGAAGAAGGCGGAAAAGGTGGTAGTCATCAAGCAATTTAAGCTCCCTCCACCCAAAAAAAAGGAGCCTCCGAAGAGGACCACTACTGCCACGGTGAGGACTAAGACAAGGGCCATACCAATACCAGACCCCACACCTGACGAGCCCGAGCCGTATCAAGAGTGGGCTGAGATCGTCGATGAATACGAGCCACCACCGCCTGACACTGAATTCGACTTCGGTCCCCCCGAGATTCCTCCTGCACCCTTGAGGGTGGGAGGAGATGTCTCCAAGCCCGTGAAGATCAAAGATGTGGACCCCGACTATCCAGAGTTAGCTCGCAAGGCGAGGATCGAAGGAGTAGTAATACTCGAAGCCATTATCGATGAAAATGGAAATGTGGTCAAAGCTCGGATACTGAGAAGCCCTGGTAAGGCTTTCGGCTTTGATGACGCTGCTCTGGCCGCGGTAGCGCAGTGGAAGTTTAAGCCCGGTTTGCAAAATGGAGTTCCTGTTCCGGTTATTTATACCCTGACAGTGCAGTTTCAACTTAGAAAGTAGGTTCTGACTGGAAGCACGGATTTGTATAGAAAAGGTAATCCTTTTGTTAAAAGAGGAGCTATAATAATTATAGAAGGTATAACAAAGAAAATTGAGAGAGGGCAGAGATGAGGAGCACAAGATATGGAAATGCGGTTTTAGGGATAATTCTGGCTTTAATGATCTCCCTTCCATCCTTTGCCGACCATAAAAAAGGCTATCAGCTTTATAGCCAGGGAGACTATCAGGGCGCTATCAAGGAATTTCAAGCCTCGTTAGAGATGGCCCCCGATTTCTGGTATGCTCAGTTTATGATTGGGCGTTGTTACAAGAAGATGGGGAACTTTAATCAAGCTATAGCTGAGCTCAAGAAGGCTGAGGCAATTACCCGGGACAATAGCCAGAAATTCACTACAGCTTACGAGTTCGCCGACATTTACTATTTGCAGAAAAACTATAACGAGGCTATCAACACCCTAAACAGGAGCAAGGGGTTTGCTGCCAAGACCAAGGAGAAAGGGGCTTTAAGCAAGTTGCTGGGGATGTGCTACATAAATATGAAGAACTTCAAGCAGGCTGCCAGCGCGCTGGAAGAAGCTGCTCGCCATCTGCCTCAAGATTACGATGTTATTAGCAGTCTTGGTAAATGCTATGTGGAGCTGGACAATACCGACGGAATTATAAGAGCTTTAAGCCAGGCGGTAAAGCTTCGCTCCAATGATGCGGAATCTATCGTTTTTCTGGGAAGGGCATACATCAAAAAAGGTGATTTTGCCAATGCGGTAAATGTAGGAGAGCAGGGGGAGAGGATTGCTCCCCGTAATACAAAAATCCGCTTTATGTTGGGGAATGCCTATCTGGGAGTGAAGAATTATCAGGGCGCTATTAGGTCTTTTAGAGTAGTATTAGAGGTTGAGCCGAACAACGGCAACGCGATGAAACTGCTGGGAGAGTCCTATAAGATGTTGGAAGACTTCGGACCAGCAGTCGACTATCTCCTGCGAGCAGCCAGCTTCTTACCTGATGACCCAGCGATATTCGATTCTCTGGGTTTCATTTACGAAAAGAACAAGCGGTTTGAAGATGCCCTCAAAGCCTACGAGCAGGCTTATACTCTCAAACCTAATCCCCAATATAAAGCGAGCATTGACCGCATAAACAAGCGATTAGAAGGAGCTGAAGAGACCCCACCACCACCTCTTCCATCATAAGCGCTTGAGCTGCATAAGATAATTATAAGGAGAGTTCCGCAGGATTTTTATCTTCTCAAGCAGGAACAAATTTAATATACATTAGTGAATAAGGAGAGCCCCTTCGCGGCGAAGGGGTTTTTTATTGGGGAGAGAAAGAGATATGTTTGCCTCCGAATATGAACTCGCCTCTCTCATCGACCACACCTTGCTGAAGCCAGAGACAAACAAGCAAGAGATCCTTCGCCTGTGTAAGGAGGCACTTGATTACCGGTTTCACTCTGTGTTCCTTCTTCCCTACTACCTTCCCATTGCCGTCAAGAAGCTCAGGAAAATCCCCGTCAAGGTGGGCACGGTGATTGGCTTCCCTCTGGGAGGAAACTCCACTACCACCAAGATATTCGAGGCCATCGACTCCCTTCGGCAAGGAGCGGATGAACTTGATATTGTCATCAACATAGGAGCTCTGAAATCTGGAGATTTCCCTTACCTGGAAAGGGAACTCAAGGGAATAATCTCTAAAACCCCAGAGTGCCTCCATAAGGTGATTGTGGAGGTGGGTTTGCTCTCTGAAGGAGAGCTAAAGAAGATGATAGAAGTGGCCAACAGAGTAAAACCGGCATTTGTGAAGACCTCCACCGGTTTTCTTGCTCGCGGGGCACAGGTGGAGGATGTGGTCGCCATCCGCCGTTATCTTCATCCTGATATCGGGATAAAAGCCTCCGGTGGCATAAGAACCCTTCAACAGGTCACCGAACTGGTAGAAGCAGGGGCTTCGCGCATAGGCACCAGCACAGGGGTTGAGATTATTCAAGAATACAGCAGAAAATTGACTTCAGGGTAAAAGGGCTAAGAGATAGAGGGATGTGATGAGTGTTTTTACCTTTTCTGAACCTGTTGGAAGACCAGGCTGATAAACTCCCGATAGCGCCTAACAATCTCTCGCCAATCATAATTTTCCTTCACATAGGCAAAACCGTTATCTCCCATCAATCTCCTCAATTTGCTGCTTGATAGGAGGAGCTTCAGGCTATAATGAAACTCCTCATATCCTCGGTAATAGAGACCCCCATTGCTCCGCAGGCAGTGCTCCTTTAGAACCTCGCTCCTTTCATCCACCAGCACCGGAGTTCTGACCGAGAAAGCCTCCAGCAGGCTCAAGGAAAGACTCTCCAGAGGGGATGGTATCACTACCACCTCGGCTTCTTTCATAGCGGTTAGCTTCTCTTCCTCGGAAAGATAGCCTAAATACCTGATGCTGGGATGCTGGGGTAATTTCATCAGAAGGGTTCCGATGAACACCAGTTCCACTTCGTCCTCCACCTCTTTATAATCGGCGAAATAGTGACAGAGCTCCCGGCACCCCTTTCCAGGCTCTATTCTTCCCACACAAAGAATATACGGGCTGGTGAGCTTGTACTTGCGGATAAATTGTTTAGTGGGGAGCTTTCCAGGAATTTCGATTCCGATTCCTATGGTGCTTGAGAGGATCCCTTTCAGGGGGAAATTCTTCCGCACAAATTCATCCTCTGGATGGGTATTAAAGATTATCCCCACGGGGGAGCTGAACACCTCCCGGTACATATCCAGAAATATAGGGGGCTCTTGATGAGCGGTGGGCAGGAGAATGCTCTTATCTCCCACTTCCTTTAAGCCCCAATAGGTGGGATAATAGAGATAGGTAAAAAAGATAAAAAGGTCAAACTCATCGCTGTGGCTCTTGACATATTCGGTGAGCGAGGGAGCGTAGGGTCCCTGAAGCTCCAGCCAGTGGCGCTCGTCTTGCTTCTTGTGGGGATTTTTGAAGAGCCATTCGGAATAGCGGTTAAAAGCCGCCATATCACGCTCTTTTTCCGTGGAAAATCTCAAGATTCTGGTTCCCTCCAGGGTCGACTCTCCTGCGGGGAAGTGGTTCTTCCAGGTGGTGTAATCCTGAGCGCAGGTTGTGATGACCGTGACCTTATACCAGGAACTGAGGCGTTTTGCTAATTGATAGCACAAAGCCTCTGCCCCACCGGTTACCGAGGCGCCATATCGCTGAATGACAAAGGCTAATTTCATCCCACAACCTCGCTGATATAACGCATCAGGAGTTTCTCTAATTTGGAGATTTCAAAATCCCGAAGACGCCTCTGCTGGACGGAGATAATACGCTGGCGTAGCTGTCGGTTGTTTGCCAGATGATAACAGAGTTCAGCAATTTCTGGTATATTCTTAACCTTTACCCGTATGCCAGCATCCCCGAGAGTGTAAGGGATGGCGGTGGAGTTATAGGCTATGATGGGAACTTTAAAGTGCATACTTTCTACCAAGGGGAGGCAGAATCCCTCGTGCTCGCTCATAGAGAGATAGATATCGGCAACTTTGTAATAAGTTACCAATTCCTCAGGGCTGACATGGCCGGTGAAGATGACCTGCTCATTGGTGAGCATGAGTTTAATATTGAGCTCCTTCAGAAGATGGTAGTAATTGGGAAGAAGGTTATATTTTCCCACCAAAATGAGCCTGACCAATGGGGTGAGGTAGCGCTTGATGTAGGATGTTATCTTTAGCAGGTCTTCGATTTTCTTATTGGGGACTATCCTTCCCACTGACAGAATGTTTAAGGAGTCGTCTCCAAGCATCCTAAGCACCAGGGGGTCGGGCGGCTGGTTATACCTCTTCAGGTCCACAAAGAGAGGCAATACGGCGGTATGGGGGAAATTCAATTGTTCCAGCTCTTGGCGGTTGTATTCGGAGTCTGCCAGGGCTATATCTGTTACCTGAGCCAGGGAAGCAAGCTCCTCCCTTCCTACTGTCGCTATATTAGCCAGCTCCGAGCTATAAGGGGCGAAGAACTCCGGCGGGGTTATATTGTGATAGATGATGAGTTTCTTTCCTGGAAGCTCCCTGAAGAGGTGGGTCATAGGGGAGGGGAGGGCAAAGTGGAGCAGAACCAGGTCGTCGCGGCGATATTCTTGGTGGAACTGCGCCAAGGGCTTAATCTCATTTTTCAGGTCTTCATCTATGGTGAGGGAGTAAATCTCAGCCTCATAGCCCCGCTGGAGGAAGAGAAGCTTCATCCTGCGGGCACTATCTCCTATAGCATCCCCATAGTGCATGGCCGGGACTAATTGGCTTATCTTCATCAACCTGCCACCATCTCTATATATTTCAATAATAACCGGTCGCTCCTGACTTGCTTGAGCTCAGCCAAGACTCTGTTCTGAGAAGCGATAATCTCCTCCTTAAGGGAGGGGTGGCTGAGGATATGATGGATAAGCTCGGCAATAAGGGGGAAGTCCTTATGGTTGACAAGCACCCCACCGCCCCTCATGGTGTAAGGGACTGCCGATGAGTTGTAGGCTACTACCGGTATTTGAAAGTGCATAGATTCAAGGATGGGTACGCAGAATCCCTCGTGCTCGCTCATAGAGATGTAAACATCGGCCATTTTATAAAAGGCAATAAGCTCCTCAAATTCCACATGATCGGTGAAATAGACATCTTCCAGAGATAGCTTGGCAATAAGATCCCTTAGAGAGTTGTAATATCGTTCGAACCCGCGGTATTGCCCCACCAGTATTAGTTGGGATCTGTGATTGATGTATTTCCGATAGCAAAAAAACAGCTTAATGATATCTTCCACTCTTTTATTGGGAATCATCCTTCCGACGAAGAGAAAAGTGGTTTTTCCTTTTGGATAAAGATGGGGAACCAGAGGATCCGCAGGCTGGTCATACTTATTAAAGTTGATGATGATGGGGAGTACCCCGGTTTGTGGAAAGCCAAGGCTCTCCAGCTCCTGCTGGTTGAATTCAGAGTCGCCCAGCGCTAATTCGCACTTATCTTTAAATGCCTTAAGCTCCCTTCGACCATGATAGCACTCCCCTGCCAGGACAGAATGATAATCGGCAAAGAAGTTGCTGGGTGTGATATTATGATAAATCAAAATCTTTTTGTCGGGGAGATAATAGGCTAACCTGGAGACCTTAGAGAAGATGGAGAAGTGGAGGATGAGAATATTGGAGCTGGAGCTTATCTCAGGATAAAGCTCGAACCTCCGGGTGTGCTTCCACATTCGCTTATCACACATTTCCACGAAGATTTCCGAGCGGTATCCCTGACGCCTGAGAATCTTCTGGATCTCCAGCGTATAGTCAGTGATAGCATCACCGTAGCTCATAGAGATGAGCATCTGATGAACTTCCATGCCCTCCCCCCTTTGAGTTCTAAATTTGGGGGTTCATTCTATTCGTCTGCTCTCCAATTGATTTATCAGATTGATGTATTTCTTCTCAATTATATCCCAGGTATAATTCTGCTGGTAAAATCTTTTTCCATTTTTACCCAAGGCGTTAGAGAGAGTTGGGTTCTTCAGCAGCAACTCCAGTGCCATCTGGAACTCTTCATCAGAGGTATAAAAAAGCCCGGCATTGCTGCGGAGGCATTGCCCGCGGAGGACTTCGCACTTGCCGTTGGCTAATGCCGGCTTGCCCATGGCCCATGCTTCCAGCAATACCATAGAGAGGCTCTCATAGAAGGAGGGCATCACCAGGAGCTCAGCACCAGCAAGGGCATTGAACTTATCCTGGTCGGAAATAAATCCTAAATGACGGATTTGAGGGTGCTGGGGAATCTCCATAACGCTGGAGCCTATCAAGATGAGTTGGAGCTCTTCCTGTTTGGTGTTTTCCAGAAAGCGGAGGAAATAGCGGAAGAGCTGGGAACAGCCCTTATTCTCGTCAATACGACCTATGTAGAGGATGAACTTTCCCGGGATGTTGAACTTCTGGCGAAAAGAGGTGGCATCTGTCTCCGGCAGAAGCTCTGTTCCTACGCCTACTATATCACCCAGGACATCCTCATTGTGAGAGATTTTGTTAATCAGCTTTTTCTCTTCAACTGAGTTGTAAACAATGGCCTGGGCTCGCGTAAATGAGGAACGAAAGATGCTCAGGTAGATAGCTGGGTCGTGCTCGGCGGTGGGAACTAAGATGCTCTTCTCAGGGACTGCGTTAATGCCATAATAAGAGTGGTAGTAGCGATAGCTGAAGAAGATGAAGTAGTCAAACTCCCCCTTTTTCCTCTTTATCTCCCTTAGCAGGGCAGGGGAGTAGGGTCCTTCCTCTTTGAGCCAGCGGAGCTCATCCTTCTCCTGATGGGATTGGCTAAAGACATATTCCTGAATCAGACCAAATTTATAAGAGTCTCTTACCTTTCTGACCGGAAACCTCCAAACCGGAATCCGGTTTACCAAAGCTCTTCCTCGGGGGTAATGGTTCTTCCAGGTGAGGTAATCGAGGGCTTGAGTGGTGAGAACCTCAACCTTATAGTATTTAGCCAGACGCTCTGCTACCCACCGGCAATGGAGCTCTGCTCCCCCGTTGACCTCCAGGCCGTATCGCTGAATAACAAAGGCAATCCTTAGGGGAGAGTGGTTCCTTTTTTCACCTGAATAGGGCATGGGCAAATGGGGGGTTGAGTTCACCTTTTGTCCTTGTCAGGAGAGCTTTCTTTGCTTTTGCGCCCTTTACCAGGAGAGGTGGTCTTTTTGAAAACCACCATCTTTTCCAGAGTTCTTTCCCTTTTGGTTTGTAGCTCAAACTGCCGCTGGAGGTCGTCGAAGCGGTTTTTCAATTCGTCATGATCTAACTTTAGCTTGGTGAATTCCAGGATAAGATTATGGAACAGATGGGCGAAGTTGAGGTTGAGCTTGGTTTGCTTATGTAACTCAGGAAAAAGGACATCAATGTTCATAAAGAACTTTACCATGGGTCGAAGGAGCTTCCTGGCTCGGTAGATCATCCTCCCGTAAAGGCTGGGGTGCGATTGGTAGAGGGACTCCAGGGATATGGAGATGTTCCAGTCGGCTTTCAGGGCTTGAAGCTCTTCGGCAAAGGAGCTTTTCACTTCAGAGGAGTGAATGTAAGAGCTCAGTTTGGTTTTTGCCAGCTCTTCCAATTCCTTTTCTGAATACAATACTCTCTTTTTCTTCTCAATTTGCTGGCGGATGTGCTCCATAATCTCAGCCACATTTACCTTATCGTCCTTGATTACGAAAGGTTCCATCTTACCTCCTGAGAGGGCTTAATAATAAATGAATATATGTTTCATGGATAACATGCCTCACCTCTCCCTTCAGGGAGATTTATAGTATTTGCTCCCTGGGAGGGGAGAAGTCAAAACATCCGGGAAAACTCTATCTATTTTCCCATCTCCGGAGGATGGGCTATCTTCCAGAAGCTTAGATTTTAATGAAGATTACCACCAGGCTGTACAGTGCCAGGGATTCGATTAACACCAACCCTATAATAAGAGTTCCTCTTATATCTCCTGCTGCAGCTGGGTTTCGAGCAATCCCTTCGCAGGCCGCTGATAAGGCACTGCTCTGTGCCCAGGCACAAAGACAGGAGACCAGACCCATCACCGCTGCTGAGAGGATCATAGCCCAGATAGCTACTCTGGGATCGGTCTCCTTCAAGGGTTTTTCCTGAGCGAAGGCTGGAGCTACTACCAGCAACAGCATTCCTGCTAAGAACAGCATTATCAACGGTTTCCGGTACACTTTACCCTTCCTCCTTTTAAAAGTAATAGGTTGAGTTTGATAAATGTCTTTTAGTTTCTGGATAACGATTCAATGTATTACTCCAAATCAGAGTTATTTCTCTCCTCCTAATGCTCCTCGGCAGCTACCGCACCAGCGATGTAAATGGTTGATAGTAAAACAAATATATAGGTCTGTATCCCGGCCACAAAAAGGCTCAAGCATATCATCGGCAGGGGGACGAACAGAGGGAAAAGGGAAAAGAAGACCATAATCAGTACATGGTCGCCAAATATATTCCCGAAAAGCCTGATGGAGAGGGAAAGCGGTCGAGCAAAGTGGCTTATGACCTCTATAGGAAAGATCAAGGGGGACATCCACCATACGGTTCCTCCGAATTGCTTCATGTACTTTAGTATACCTTTCTCCCTGACCCCCATCATATTGTAATAGCAAAAGGAGACTAACGCCAACCCTACAGTGGTGTTGATGTTGCTGGTGGGTGGGAGAAAACCCGGCACTATGCCGAGGAGGTTGGCGAAAAGGATGAATATTCCCAGTGTGCCAATAAGCGGAAGGTATTTTTTCCCTTTGGGACCGATATTGGTGGTGAGCATACGGAGCAACCACTCCACTCCCAGCTCCAGCGTCTGCTGGAAGTAACTCGGATTGGTCGGTCGGAGCTTTCTCCGAATAAGGGGAAACAGAATACTGCAGCCTACTACCACCACTATAGCCATAAGCACATGCTCGGGGATGACAGAGGCATCTTCCGGTAGATGAAACAGCTTCACCAGAAGCGGATTAATAAGGCTGTAAAGGAGTGAATGTTCTTCAGGCATTGGTCGTCACCGCTTCTTGAAGATCAAAGCCATCTGATAGAAACCCTCCCCTATTACTCCGGCTACCATAGCTGATAGCCCCAGAACTATACCGTTCACATCAAAAAAATTGCTTTTAATACTACCATATAACACCGCTGCAATCAAGAGAAAACGAAGGAGAAATTTGAAAACATTCGCCGCTATAGAACCCCTCTTCTTCCCGCTCAAAATGATGTCGCTTCCCCTCTTCAGCCACTGAAAGGCTAAAATGACGATTACTCCCCCGATGAAGCATCCCCCGGCGAATCGCCAGCCGAAAAGCAGGGGGCTCACCACGAGAAGCCCGATAAGGTAGATGAGAGCGTTTCGTGTCACCCTCCTTACCAGTGGATCCTCATCCTTAAATAGTGTCCAGCTACTTATTTTCAATTTTGGCAATAATGCGGAAAAAGTTTATAAATCCGGCGGCAATTCCGAAGAGGAGGAAGATGATGGAAAAGATGGGCTTGGTGCCCAGCCATTTGTCCATCAGATATCCCCAGCCATATCCTAAAGCAGTGCAAAGAGGGAACATCAGTCCCGCAGAAGAAAGCAGTGCTGTTTTGCCCCAGAAGGCTTTATCCTTAGGCATTGGAGTCATTCTTTTTTTATAAATACAAACTTAGCCTTCTTGATTTTCAGTCTATAATTCAACCTTTAAAATGACAGTAACAATTTGCAGTTTTCTCTTGACCTGGATAGCAGGGGCGGAGAAACTGAGTGGTCAGTTTTAGCGTGGGTCGAAATGTATTAATCAAATTCTGAGGAGGATTTGCCACTTCCTCTGGTTGAGACCAAGAGCTGTACCCGGCACAGGAAGGGGATTTTTGCAACGACCACACACCACTTTTTGCGGTAAGGCGCTTTACTCCTTTCATCTTCGGTAAGAGATTAAATACAGCTATAGCCTTTTCCTCTTACCTTAAAAGCAAAACATCAGGTCGGGAATTTATTTATTTGTCCTTATTAGGTGGAGGTGAAGGCAATTCCCTTTCTTTGGTTTTCAACTCTTCGAGAATGACTTCAATAGCCTTGTTCAACTGCTCATCGATGCCTGCAAACTCCTTGGCTGGATCATTATCTACATAAATATCGGGCTCAACACCGTGACCTTCAATAATCCATTCTTTCCCGTCTACGCTATAGATAGCAAACTCGGGCTTCATTAAAAAGCCGCCGTCAACAAGGGGCAAGGAACCACGAATCCCGGTAACGCCACCCCAGGTGCGTTTTCCGATTAATTTGCCGAGGTTAGCTTTCCTGAAACGATACGGAAAGATGTCTCCATCGGAGGCGGAAAACTCATCAATCAGACAGACCTTGGGGCCTAATATTAAAGCTTCAGGATCAGGAGATGGGATGGTATTGCGGGCAATACCCACCATGGCTATCTCCCGCTTCAACCGTTCAATAAGCATAGCAGAAACATTACCGCCGCCATTGCTCCGAACATCGATGATCAGCGCCTTTTTCCGGAGTTGCGGATAAAAATGTTTTACAAATTCATTCAGACCTCTTGCTCCCATATCCGGCACATGGATATAGCCGACTTTCCCGTCAGTAGCTTTATTGACTTTTTCAATATTGTTCTGGACCCAGTTGTAGTAATGCAGGGATTGCTCATTCTCAATAGGGACAACAACAACTTCACGGCTTCCCTTCTCTTCGGGTTTGGTGTTCACTTTAAGGGTCACTTGCTTTCCTACAGTGTTTAGCAGGGCTTCATACATGTCGGTCATTGTGTTTGTCGGCTTTCCATTAATGGCTATAATGTAGTCACCCTCTTTCACATTAACACCGATCTCGGTTAAGGGCGAACTCAGGGACTTATCCCAGTTCTGACCTTTCAGTATCTCGGTGATTTTGTAAAATCGTGTTTTTGGGTCTCGTATAAATTGGGCGCCAAGCCTCCCTACCTTAAGCTTCTCAAGCTTTGGTACATCACCGCCGCCGACATAGGTATGCCCTATGTTCAGCTCTCCGACCATTTCTCCAATGACATAGGTCAAATCGGCACGGTGGTTCACTGCCTGCGCCAGTGGCTGGTAGCGAAGCTTTATCGCCTCCCAATCAACCCCATGCATATTGGGGTCATAAAAGAAGTACTTCATCTGGCGCCAACACTCATTGAAAATCTGGTTCCACTCTTCTCTTCGGTTCAGCTTCATTTCCATATTGGATAAATCCAGCTTGTCCTCGATTTTTATTTGAGCTCTCGGAAGGTCAATGATGGCGAAGGATCGATCCTGCAATACCAGCATCTTCTTTTGATCAGCGGATATTTCGTAACCGTTGATATAACCTAAATCCTTTTCCTCTTTTTCCTCCAGGTCATACATTTTCAAAGATGCTTTCCTCTCCCCATCCTTCCTCTTCATGTATTAAATTTTGTCTCCAACGGATGTGACGCTATAATAATAGGCAGTTTCGATTGGAAGACCAACAATTCGCTCCTTTAAACCATCGGCATCAACCTTTACCTGAACTTCCTTTTCCTGAAGGTTGTCCTTTTTGTCCGGCGCAAGTTTACTGCCAGATTTTCCGGTCTCTTCGCTAACTTCCTTTGCGAGCTCGACCTCATCGCTTATAGGCTCGAAGGGTGATTTCTCATCGGCAGACAGTGTTACCAGATAGACCCTGGACATAGCCAGATAGGCATGGTTAAATTCTGTTCGGCTATAAATAGGATTGAAATCCCTGTCGGAGACAAAAAACAGAAACTTTCCGTCCGAACTAAAGGAAGGGCTATTCGAAGAGTACCAACCATCCGTCACTTCATATGTCTTTTTTGCCTGCAGAGAGTAAAGATAGACCTTTGTCATAGCCTCAGCTTCCGGTTTTGCATAGGCAATCCACATGCTATCTGGAGACCAGGCGTATTGGCCTATCTCCCAAGCTTTTGCTCTGGCTACTTCAACGGTTTTCTTGGTCTCAATGTCAACATAATTTAGGCGGAGTTTCTTGTCACTCCAGAGCAGTTTTTTGCTATCTGAAGACCAGTATATTTGATATTTATAGGTGTCAGCATCTTTTGTGATCTGCTGTGGCTTATCAGCACCGTCTTGCGGCATGATATAGATTTCATTGGCACCGCTGGCATCGGAAATATAGGCAATCCATTTACCGTCTGGTGACCATTTTGAGTTTCGTTCATGAAATCCAGAGGTGTTTGTCAGGTTGCGTGTATTTCCATGCTTTGCTGGTACCGTGAAGATTTCACCCCGGGCGCCAAATAATGCCCTTTTCCCATCGGGAGCGATTTCATAATTGGTTATGTTGTCCATGACATTAACAATCTTATCGCGCCCAGAAACCATATCGTTAGCTATGACAATGGGAACTTTAACCGCCTGTTCTTCGGTCAGACCAAAGCGATAGATGTAGCCCCCGTTTTCAAACACAAGAGCCTTAGAACCAAGAGAAGGAAACTTGATATCGAATTCTGTGAAATTGGTTAATTTTCTTGTCTCTTTGGTCGCCATGTCATAGACATAGAGATTCATCTTTTTGTTATCATCACGGTCGGAAAGGAAATAGATTTTGTCGCCGCTCCACATGGGGATAATATCTTGTGCGGGATTGTCGGTGATGTTTTGTATTTTCTTTGTATCAAAGTCGTAGATCCAGATATCATCCGCCATTCCACCGCGGTAACGCTTCCAGGTTCTGAACTCACGGAATATACGATTATAGGCAAGCTTTTTATCGTCGGGAGAGAATGAGCAAAATCCACCCCTCGGCAGCGGCAACTGTACCGGAGTTTCGCCATCAACAGAAGCAAAATAAAGCTGACCATTGAAGTCATTCCATTCCCGCATGCGCGAGCGAAAAACAATATGCTTATTGTCGTGCTTCCATCCCATTACTATATTATTGGGACCCATACGATCTGAAACATCATCACGGCTGAGGGAGGTGGTGTATGTAAGCCGTTTAGGTACCCCACCGTTTGCCGGTAACAGATAAACTTCACGATTGCCATCATATTCCCCAGTAAACGCTATGTTCTTTCCATCAGGCGAGAAGCGGGCAAAGATTTCGAAGCCTTCGTGGCTGGTCAGCTTGCGAGCAACCCCGCCTGTTGATGGAACCGTGTAGAGGTCGCCGGCGTAGCTAAATACGATCTGGTTGTTGTAAATTGCCGGGAAGCGAAGCGCACGGGTTTCTTGCGCGGCATAAGAAAACCCACAATACAATATAAACACAACAAGAAGAAAGCCAGACAGTTTTTTTGCTTTCATCTTACCCCTCCTTACAATATATATGGTTACTATGCTTTAATTATTAGCATAGAATAGAGCAATGTCAACATAAAAAATGCCCTTGGAGCCAAAATTAACTTTACAAACAACTCCCTTGATATAAAGCGATAGGTCTTATAATGTTGTGGGTTTATTGCCTGAGAAGAATACCTTCCCCATTTGGACAGAGATTTTGAGACAGTAAATTGCTATTTTTAGGTGTTTAACTTTTTAGGAACTCTTTTATATGGTGAGTTTTCAGCCGATTCAACTGTCCAAGAGACTTAATTACAGTCCTAATTTGGGTTGATTATGATAGAGCAAGGGGATTAAGGACAATAATATTTAATCAAGAAAGAAATGGATAGGAAAAGATTTATCCCCGAGACGGCCTGGCAGGGGATGAAGGGGATTTTATTTTATTGAGCAGGGGGAAGGGATTTACCAGATGCCCTTGCAATCCTATTTTATTCTTGTCCACTCCCATAGCCAGGGCGATGAGCTGGCTGAAATAGAAGATGGGCAGATTGAGACTCAGTTTATAAGTCTGCTCTATCTCACTCTGTCGAGCATCCAAGTTGCTGTGACACAGCGGGCAAGCCACTGCCACTGCCTCGGCTCCTACCTGCTTGGCGTTGACCAGTATGTCCCGGCTCAGCTTGACCACGATATTGGTCAGTGCCAAAGCCTGCCCTGCGCCGCAGCAATCGGTTTTGTAAGACCAGTCGAGCACATCTATTCCGCAGCCTTTAAGCAAATTGTCCATGGTCATAGGATACTCACATTGGTCGAAGTTAACCGCTTTGGGGGGACGGGTTAAGAGGCAGCCGTAATAGCACACCACCTTCATCCGTGAGAGGTCTTCTCGGACCGATTCCCTTATCCGTTCCAAACCCACCTCGTTATAGAGGATATCCAGAGGGTGGCGAACCTCAACGCTCCCTTGATAGGCATAATTGAGGACCTGCTCCACCTTCTCCCTAAGCTCGGGATTCTCGCTTGTCTCGTGCAGGGCGATCTTCAACCGGGAGAAACACGAAGCGCAAGGGACTATCATCTGCCGGAAGCCGTCCTCTTCGGCGATAGCCAGATTCTTTATAGGGAGGGTTACTCCCAGAAGCTTCGAGCTGCAGTGAGCCGGGGATGTGCCGCAGCAGATCCATCCCCGCAGCTCCTCATACTCTATCCCCAGCTTCTCCAGCACAGCTCTCATGGAGAGGTCGTATTCAAAGGCAGTGGAGTGGAGAGAGCATCCCGGGTAGTAGGCGTATCTCATCAACTGGTCTCCTCTATCTCTTTGATTTTTTTGAAAATCCGCCTTACTTCTCGCAGTGCTGTGGGCTTAGGGGTGAGCTTGAGCTTTCTATTTAAGAACATCTTTATACCCAATCCTACATCTTTAGTAAAGTCCTTCGTCCGCAGCTTGAGCATCATTATCAGTCCCACCTCGTACAGTCTTCCGAACCAACTGATGTTCTGTAAAGAGGTCTGGAAGAAGGCGGGCACCACCGGATATTTCGCCTTTATCCTCTCTCGCTGGGCGATTATTCGGGCAGCATCCATCACCCGGGCGATATCTATCTCCTGGGGGCAGCGGGTGGTGCAGGTCTCACATGTGGTGCACAGCCATATCATCTTGCTGTTGAGCACCAGCTCACGCTGGCCATATATCACTCCCTGAATTATCTGGAAGGGGGTATAGTCGGTCTCATAGGTGACCGGGCAACCGGCGGCACACTTGCGGCACTGATAGCAGAGGTACACATTCTGGTCGCTCTCCCGGGCGATCTTATCAATAAAATCTGATTTCAGGGTTTCCTGCGTTAACACCTTTTCCATTATCTCAGCTCCCTTGAATCCTCCATTCAAAGAAGATGCGCATTAAGCTATACAGAATAACCATCCTATTTGATGAGGTCGGACACCAGGCTTTCCATCCCGCCGGCGTGGAGCACAATCCCTCTCACTCCTTCCGTTTTCTTCACCTGGGTGAGAATCTCCTTTGCTATTTTGATGCCCTCCTCCTCGGGTTTGCCGCTCGATTCCAGCCGCTGGATGAGGGAATCGGGCACCATCATCCCCGGTGCTTCCTGCAGGGCTTTGGCTTGCTCCACCGAGACCAGCGGTATTATCCCTGCCAGGATGGGAGTTTTCTGAAGTGATTCTTGCTGCCGCACCAGCTTTATCCATTTCCCGAAGCGCTCTAGGTCGAAGACCGCTCGGGTCTGAACAAAGTCCGCACCCGCTTCAACCTT
>Ga0224501_10001408_pt1 | contig 18666 bp, 13 predicted proteins | sample SF_Oct11_sed_USG_4_FD_169105 | JGI IMG/M metagenome (GOLD analysis project Ga0224501, IMG submission 169105) | Sediment microbial communities from San Francisco Bay, California, United States - SF_Oct11_sed_USGS_8_1 | ecosystem: Environmental > Aquatic > Marine > Sediment | place: USA...
AATTGCCTTATCAAAATTCTGGAAAGCCAGTTTCTCATCTATAAACAATTCTATATGATACTCTTCTGAAAACAGATCACCGAGATAATGGCTTAGAGTTTTCTTAATATCATAAATTCCAATAATAAAGCCGCCGAACTGATTGTTTGTATAGACGGGCAAGTAGACTAAAAATGCTTTATATCCCTGCACAAGATCAAGTGGCGGCGTCAGAGTAACTTTATGCCTTTCACTTGCACCTTCAAGGACTTTTTTCCGCTCTTCCTCAAAAGCAATATAAAGGCCTTGCGCTTTTTCATTCCCCTCCAAAGGCTCAATCCAGCGCACATGATAGGTCTCATCCACCCATTCCACGGTTGTCAATCCAGGAGTATCTGCCACATAATTTCTGGCATCATCATGCCACTCTTGCTTCGGCGTGCCATTTCTGGCTTCCCAACGATTTGCCATGCGCTTGAGAGTTAAAATATTTGCTTCGAGCGATTTTTGAATATCATTACGAGTTAATTCGGCTTTGGTTTGCAATGTCTTTTGCAGGGCCTCTTTCCCGTGATAGGAAAGCTCATACCAGAGAGCAAGGCTGAGTATGACGCCTATTAGAAAAACGACAGGGGCTAAAACAGGCGAGAGGATTAAATTTTTAATTTTTTTCATGAACAAGACACTCCCCCCCCCCTAAAATAACCCTACTTTATGCTTCGAAGTTATATTGCTGATTCACACATACTAAAGGATAGAAACTACCCGAAATGAAAGTACACGATAAGGTTGCATTCCCCATAATTTGAATTTAATCAACATTAAAAAAAAAGAGTGACACTAATTTTCAGCGATGATTTTATCTTGTTCCTGCCCGTGAATGACCGCGCTGGCTGGGACGAGTTCAAAGCCTTTATCTTTTAAGGTCGGCAGCCATTCTTTAAGGACTTCTATTGTCTCGTCATGGGGATGCCCGATTGCTATCGCATGGCCTTTATATCTGGCCACTGCTTCCAGTTTTTTCAGGGCATCCCGAATGAAATCTTTTGAAATTTCATGATCCAGAAAAATGTCACGCTCCGCGTGGGGGGTTCCTGTTTCCTCGGCAATCTCTGCTCCGATAGAGCTGGCGATAGTAACCGAATCCACGAAATAAATGCCCCGCTTTTTAATCTCCTCCATAAGCTGCTTCATTGCCTGCCTGTCTTGTGTCAGGCGGCTTCCCATGTGGTTATTTAGACCTGCATAGCCCTCAAATTGCGAAAGCCCCCACTCCAGAATTTCCGAGAACTTTTCCGGCTCCAGCCCTATCTTTAAAACGGCAGGCCCTCCGTTCAAGTCGCCATTTATAGGCTCCATCGGCATATGCACCATCAATTCATGTCCGTTGGCTTTGGCCTTTTTTGTGCGTTCCGGCAAGTTACTCGCATAGGGTAAATATGACAGCGTAAGTGGCCCTTGCAGATTTTCCACCTTAAGGCTATTGCCTGTATTTACTCCCATATCATCAATGATAATTACAATCTTTTTTAGTCCATTATCTGTTATGGCTGGCTTTGGCTCTGATTTTGGTGCCGGTATCGGTTCTTCTATTTTTGTCTCGATCTCTGCTTCCGGAACAATATCAGGAACGAGTAAAACCTCTTCCTTCTTTGCACTCTCGATAATGTCTACAGGCTCTTCTTGCTGCTCTTTTTCCAATGAACGGCGAAATTGATCCTTCCGGACATCAAATGCGCTTGATTCTTTCTCTTCGTCCTCTCCCGCAGCAGGCGCAATGTCACTCAAGATATCGTCCAGATTTCTTGTGCGAGAGCGAATTTTTTCCTCTTCCTTTTTTGCGGTAATAATAATGTCTTTGGCTTTTTCTCTACGGTAAGCCGGAAGGCTCATAGCGGCCTTAGAATTACTGCCAGAATAGAACTCTGTGATATCAACTCCTTCTTCCATATAGGTTTGATGGATTTCCTTGAGCGTTTCCGGATCAATGAGGGCTATATGCTCGCTGCCTCTTAGGGCTTTAAGCTCAGGCATTTTAAAATTGATCTGCCCCGATTTGGCAAGCTCCAATCCCGTCACAATAAGAATTGCCAGTGCAATAAAAAACAGCACAGGCTTGGCGTCTGAACTTTTTTTCTCGATTTCACGGTAATTTTTTGGAGGTCTCATCATGTGTTTTGAAGTCGTTTACTCAAGGTGCCTGTAAATAATGTTGCTTTTTATAGCACATAGCGCCATAACAAATCCATGATTACCTTGATCGACAACTATGACAGCTTCACATATAATCTTGTGCAATATCTCGGAGATTTAGGGCAAGATGTCACCGTTCACCGTAATGATAAAATCTCTGTTGCCGATCTTCTGGCAGAAAAACCTGCGGCGATCCTGATCTCTCCGGGGCCAAGCGACCCGGACCATGCGGGCATTTGCCTTGAGGCTGTCAAAGCCTGCGCGGATAACGATATTCCTCTTTTTGGTGTATGCCTTGGGCATCAATCTATTGCGCAAGCCTTTGGCGGCAAAATCATTCGCGCTCCAAAACCTTTTCATGGCAAAATATCCGAGATCACACATGAAGGAACTGGTGTTTTCAAAAACATACCCAGCCCTTTTAAGATCACGCGTTACCATTCTCTCATCGCCGAGGAAAGCAGTTTGCCTGATGAACTTGACGTAACGGCCAGAACTGATGATGGTTTGATTATGGGGCTATCCCATAAAGTAAAGCCCATTCACGGCGTGCAATTCCATCCCGAGAGCATTGCAACAGAACACGGGCATCAATTACTGCAAAATTTTCTGGATATGGTAGGATAATTCATGCAGGAAATTCTTAACATCATTCAAAACGGCGAGACTCTTCATCAAGATCAGATGATGGCATGTATGGATGGCATAATGAGCGGGCAATGGAGTGAGCCTCAAATAGCGGCCTTCCTTATGGGACTGTCCATGCGCGGAGAAACCGTAGACGAGATAACAGGAGCAGCCCGGATCATGAGAGAGAAAGCTGCGAGTATCTCTGCGCCTTCCGGCGCGGTAGATTGCTGCGGAACGGGCGGCGATCATTCCGGTTCGTATAATATTTCTACGGCTGTAGCGCTGGTGGTGGCGGCCTGTGGCATTCCTGTGGCCAAGCATGGTAACCGTTCGGCAAGTTCCAAATCCGGTGCGGCCGATGTGCTGGAGGCTCTGGGGGTTAATCTGGATATCAGCCTAGAGCAAACCGAAAAAGCTTTGACAAAGTTTGGCTTCGCTTTTCTTATGGCGCCTAATCATCATAGCGCCATGAAATATGTCGTGCCGGTGCGTAAAGCGCTTGGCGTGCGCACGATTTTCAATCTGCTTGGCCCTCTGGCTAATCCGGCAGGCACACAATATCAACTTATCGGGGTTTATGACCGTAAATGGGTAAGGCCGATGGCTGAAACCTTAAAGTCTTTAGGCACAAAAGCCGCATGGGTTGTGCATGGCGCTGATGGTATGGATGAGATTACTACCACGGATGAAACCTATGCGGCCTGTTTAAAGGACGGGGAGATCACCGAATGCGTTTTAACGCCGGAAGATTTTGGTATAAAGCGAGCCACCTCTGAAGATCTTCAAGGTGGAACACCCTCCGAGAATGCCAAAGCTTTATCAGATTTGTTAAACGGTAAAAAAAGTGCGTATCGTGATATTGTTCTGGTCAATAGCGCGGCTGTTATACAATTAGGCGGCGCAGAAAGCGGTATCAAAGTGTCATCTCTAAAAGACACAACAAAAATCGCAGCAAATGCTATTGATTCCGGTAAAGCCATGGAAGTTTTACAAAAATATGCTTCTTTTTCAAACGGGAAGGACACATAAATGAGCGTGCTTGAAAAGATTTGCGAAAGTAAGCGTGAGCATATCCGCCAAAAACAACAGGAAAAATCTCTTGATGATCTGAAATACGAGATTGCCGATTTGCCTTTGCCTTGTGGTTTCCTCTCCAGAATGATTATGAACACAGGCCCCAGCCTTATAGCCGAGGTCAAAAAAGCCTCCCCAAGTAAGGGCATAATCCGCGAGGATTTTGATCCGGTAAACATAGCGCAAATATATAAAGATGCAGGAGCGACCTGCTTATCCGTTTTGACCGATGAACCCTATTTCAAAGGCAATGATCAATTTTTAATCGATGTTAAAAAAGCCGTTAACCTGCCTGTTCTTCGCAAAGACTTTATTATTGACCCCTATCAGGTTTATGAATCCCGCAATATTGGTGCGGATTGTATCTTGCTCATTATGGCGGCACTTGACGATACAAAAGCAAAACATCTTTATGAAGTTGCTCTGGAGCTCCGCTTAGATGTACTGATAGAAGTCCATAATCTGGCTGAATTAGAGCGCGCCATCAAGCTTGATCCGATGATGATCGGGGTGAATAACCGCGATCTGAACACGTTAGATGTCAACATAAAAACCTCTTTTGATTTGATTATGAATATACCCTCCGCAATCTTTAAAATCTCGGAAAGCGGGATTAAAAATTACGATGACATCAAACATCTATCAGATATAGGATATAGGGGTTTTCTTGTCGGAGAGAGTCTCATGAAAGAAGATGATATCGGCAAAGCCGTTCACACTTTGATGCAAAAATCTGTTTAATTTTTACACGAGTTAACTTGACACAAAAGACGAACTTAAGTAGAACAAAGAGAGTTCTTGCTTGCGTAACGATTCTCATATATTCAAGACGTTTCAACATAAAGGATTAGTCCTATGCTTACACAAAAACAGCATGATCTGCTTTTATTGATACATGAACATTTGCAGAAAAGTGATATTCCGCCCTCTTTCGAGGAGATGAAGGAAGCGCTGGGTTTGAGGTCCAAATCAGGTATTCACAGGCTTATCACGGCTCTGGTTGAGCGCGGCTATATCGAACGCTTGCCGCATCGCGCCCGCGCCTTGGAGATAAAACGCCTGCCTGATAGCTTGCAAAAGAAAGATCCTGTAAAACCGCAACTGGCCGTGAATAATGACGCCCTTTATCATGCGGCTATCGATATCCCGCTATATGGGAAGATAGCCGCCGGAACACCTATAGAGGCTATTCGCGATGAAGGTACATTTACATCCGTACCCGTAGATATGATTGGGTCGGGGGAGCATTATGCCTTGAGCGTTGACGGTGATTCCATGATCAAGGCCGGAATTTTTGATGAAGATACTGTTATCATCAAGAAATGCGATACTGCCGAAGATGGTGCAATTGTCGTGGCTCTGGTGGATGGCGAAGAAGTAACCCTTAAGCGCCTGAAACGGGATAAGGAGCAAGTTACCTTAATTCCAGAAAATGATGATTACGAGCCGCGCATTCTGGAGCCGGATCGGGTTAAGATTCAAGGAACACTTGTGAGCTTAATTCGGCGCTATAATTAGCCTGAATTACGATCTACGATTCTTCTAATGCTCTTGTTTCCATGGGCGTTGTCCGGTTTGAGTTGCTACATTTTCAAGACGAACTGAGCTGCCGTCTATATAGATTGCATGAGCACCGTTTCGCCATGTATCAAATTTTCCAATCTCTATTTGAGCGTTGCAGTTCTTTACTTTTATCGGCTCATAAGAAATTAAAATATCGGCCCACATGCATTCACTTGCCTGAGCATAATATGATTTGGCGATTGATAGTTTTTGGCCTTTGAATTCCATACGGCAGGCTTCCTGATCACATAAAATATCTTCTCGCTTGAATAGGCTCAAAGCTTCCTCATCCCCAAGACCATAATGGCGCTCCCATATTTCCCGTGTGAATTTATCTCTGCGTTTATTCGAAACATATAAACCCTGACCATCATAAAGCGCGATAAGATGATGAGAGGAGCTCACCAGTAAATCCGGTAATTTATGCGTGTTTATTATAAAGAGTGAAGTCAGGATCAAAGGCGCAGCCAGGACTTTCCCCCAGCCTTTCCACAGGATTATCCATAGGGCCGATACTACCAGTAGGATAAAGGCATGAAAGGGCATTGCGCCAATATAGAGAACGGCGCCAGGCAAGCTTTGGACCCAATAGGCCACCTCAAGGATAATGCTCAGCCCCTGCCCCATTACCCAAAGAGGTGCGAACTCAAGCCCCAAGGGCATCAACAAAAAAGCCAGTAAGGCGCAAGGCATAATCATAAAGGCCACAAGGGGCACCGAGATAATATTAGCAATATTACCAAGTGCAGCAAATTTCTGGAAATGATAGATTTCAAAAAGCGAAGTAGCTGAGCTGGCAATCACGGTCGTAATAACTATACCAAGAAAATAAATAAGAATTTTCTGAAACCCATTCGAGCGTCTATATAACCCTGTCCACATCCCCCGTGTTGCCTCATAAAAGACTACCAAACCTATCACAGCGGCAAAAGACATATGAAATCCGGCAGACATAAGTGCCTCTGGTGAAAATGATAAAGTAACTAGCGCAGCAAATGCGATAAGTCGCAGTGAGAACGGTGAACGATCAAATATGATGGCTATAAAAGCCAAGCCTATCATCAAGACAGCCCTTTGAGTTGAAATGGTCGCACCAGCAAAAATCATATATGCAATTGCCCCCAGAATAGCGATAAAAGCTGCAATTTTCTTAATCGGATAGTTTAGAGCTAGAACAGGAATAGAACTCAGGCCAAGCCTGATAAAAAAGAAGATAACGCCGGCCATCAATCCAACATGAAGTCCTGATATCGCCAGAAGATGAGCAAGACCTGAGTTTCGGAAGGCTTCATAATCTTCCTCTGTGATAGCCGTTCTTTTCCCGACCATAAGAGCAGAAGCAATGGCGGCTTTTCGCTCATCCAAAGACGCCCCAATTCTCTCGACTATACTATGACGCAAACTTTCCGTGCTCATGATACTGTTCTCTCCATCAATAAGCACAGGATCATTATAAATAAACCCTACTGCACCGATGCCCTTGAAATAGAGATAGCGGCGAAAATCAAAGCCGCCGGGTAGTGACGCACTGGAAGGAGGATTAAGACGGACCAGTGCTTCTATCCTTTGCCCGACAGAAAGCGGCATATCTCCGCGCAATTTCAGACGCACAGAAACAGGGGTTTTTTCCTTATCCAGCCTTTCAATATCAAGATGAGACAAGATCAGCCTGCGTGCGCCGCCTTCGATTTCCTCAATGGCAAGAATATTGCCTGTGAGTTTTACCGGCCCGAGTTTCTTGACCAACATCGGCGTATGAATTGTGGCCGTTCTGACTTGCGCGGCAGAAAATCCGGCTACACTTAGCAACAAGACAATAAAGGCCTTCTTGATAACAAGATCTATAATTGTACCACTCTTGCTATGCACCAGTACAGCGCCATAAAATGCCCCCAATACAATCAGGAAAAACGGCCCTAAAAATACAGGAGGCTCTATAGGCAAAGAAAAATAAGCGGCAATCCCGAAAGCAAAAAAGACTGGTAGCCATAAAAATTGTCGGTCTTTTTGAGCAGTAATCTCGTTAATCACATAATCCCGCATGGAAAAAAGCCAAAATTTACGCTTTTCTCCTGCATTAGCCACTAGGCTCAAAAGTCCAGTCGTGATAATGTCCTGTCGCATTCAAGTCCAAAGTTTTAAAGAGGTTTACTTACACAATGTCAGTTGTAACACGCTTTCCCCCGTCGCCAACAGGTTTTATGCATATTGGAAATGCCAGAACAGCTCTGTTCAATTACCTTTATGCAAGGCGTCATGGCGGCAAGTTTCTTGTGCGGATAGAAGATACAGACCGCAAGCGTCATTCAGAAGAAGCGGTGCAAGCCATTATCGAAGGCCTTGACTGGATGGGACTTGAGCATGATGGAGAGATCACCTCTCAATTTGCACGTCAGGACCACCACAAAGAAATTGCCGAGGAACTCCTTGCTAAGGGGCAGGCTTATTATTGCTATTGCTCGCCGGAAGAACTGGAACAGATGCGTGAAGCAGCCAAGGAAAGCGGTGCAAAGACTTTTTATGATCGCAGGTGGAGGGATAAAGGGCCGGAAGATGCGCCGGAGGGGATTGCTCCAGTGGTGCGGATCAAAGCTCCGTTGGATGGCGTGACCACTATAAAAGACCATGTACAAGGTGAGGTCAGTGTTCCTAATGACCAGCTTGATGATTTTATTATCCTGCGTAGTGACGGCACACCAACCTATATGCTCTCGGTTGTGGTGGATGATTATGATATGGGAGTGACACATATTTTGCGCGGCGATGATCATTTGAATAACACCTTTCGCCAGAAAGTCATTATTGATGCTATGGGCTGGGATCTGCCGGAATATGCACACTTGCCCATGATTTTGGGGCAAGACGGCTCAAAATTTTCCAAGCGTCACGGCGCGCAGGGTGTCCATGATTTCCGCGACATGGGATATCTGCCGGAAGCTCTGTGTAACTATTTATTGCGCCTTGGGTGGTCACACGGGGATGACGAAATTATTTCCCGTGAACAGGCTATTGAGTGGTTTGATCTGGAACATATCGGTAAATCCGGTGCCAAATTCGATTATGCCAAGCTGGAAAATCTGAATGCCCATTACATCAGCGAAGGTGATATCAACCATATTTTGGAATATGCCGCGCCATTCTACAAATCACGCCACGGCATAGAGCTTGATGATCTTGCCATTGAGCGCATTACAAAGGGGCAGGACGAGCTTAAATCCCGTGCCAAAACCTTAATCCAGTTTGCCGATGAGTCTGTATTTTATGCGAAATCGTCTCCGCTAAACTTTGATGAAAAGGCACAAAGTCTGATTGATGACGGGCAGGAAGTCTTGAAGCTCTTGCTTGAAGGGTTTAGCTCTATGAGCGAAATCAATTCTGATTCCGTAAAGGATTTGTGTCAATCAATCGCTGATTCTCATATGGATGGCAAGCTTGGCAAAGTGGCGATGCCGTTACGGGCCGCCATCACAGGGACAACCGTTTCACCATCTATTTTTGAGGCGTGTGCGATTTTGGGGGCGCAGGAATGTTGCACACGTTTGAATGCAGCCTTGAAATAACCACAAATAACGCACCGAAACGATAAAGATTTATTTGATTAAAAACAGGAATCATTTAACTTGTATTTCCGCACGGTATGAAATCCACCCCCTCCACTCACTCTAAGGCACATGATCATGGCGAAAAATAAAGCTAAAGAAAATCAGGCAGATAAGACTTTTACTCTCATCAATGATGAGACCGGAGAAAAATATACGCTTCCTGTCATTGAGGGCACAGAGGGACCGCCGGTTCTTGATATTCGCAAGCTCTATGCAGAGACAGGCCATTTCACTTTTGATCCGAGTTTTACGGCTACAGGAAGCTGTAAGTCTCGTTTGACGTTTATTGATGGTGAAAAAGGCATCCTGATGCATCGCGGCTATAGCATCGAAGATCTCGCAGAGAAAAGCTCATTTACCGAAGTTGCTTATTTGCTGCTTTATGGTGATTTGCCGAATGCTGCACAAAAAGAAAAATTCGAGCATGACATTACGTATCACACGATGGTTCATGAGCAATTGAACTTTTTTTACCGTGGTTTCCGTAGAGACGCTCACCCTATGGCTATTATGTGCGGTGTTATTGGCGGGTTATCTGCGTTTTATCATGACTCGCTTGATATTTATGATCCTGATCAAAGAGAGATCTCGGCCCATAGATTGATTGCCAAGATTGGGACACTTGCGGCCATGACTTATAAATATTCAATAGGTCAGCCCTTTATGTATCCGCGCAATGATTTATCCTTTGCCGAGAATTTCTTGTATATGACATTTGCCGTTCCGGCCGAGCCTTATAAAGTTAATCCTGTTTTGGCCTCAGCCATGGATAAGATATTGATTCTTCATGCGGATCATGAGCAAAATGCCTCTACATCCACGGTTCGGCTCGCCGGTTCCTCACAAGCCAATCCGTTTGCCTGTATTGCTGCGGGTATTGCTTCTTTATGGGGGCCAAGTCATGGCGGCGCTAATCAGGCTGTTCTGGAAATGCTCGATGAAATCGGCAGTAAAGACAATATCCCTGAATTTATTGAGCGGGCAAAAGACAAGGATGACCCATTCCGTCTCATGGGTTTCGGGCACCGCGTTTATAAAAACTTTGATCCTAGAGCCAATGTCTTAAAGGCATCCTGTGATGAGGTTCTTGAGGATTTAGGCATTAATGATCCCCGTCTGGAACTGGCTATGGAGTTGGAACGCATCGCACTCGAAGACCCATATTTCGTGGAAAGAAAACTCTTCCCTAATGTGGACTTTTACTCCGGTATTATTTTAAAAGCCATGGGCTTCCCGACCAGTATGTTTACTGTGCTTTTTGCCTTGGCCCGTACAGTTGGCTGGGTTTCCCAGTGGAAGGAAATGATCGAAGAGCCATCCTTGCGTATTGGCCGCCCGCGCCAGCTTTATACAGGCCCCAAAGCTAGACCCTATGTTGAATTAAAAGACCGGAAATAAAGCTAGGACTTATTTTTTAAACCGTTCGAGAAAGCTCTCGGCTGTGTTTATGGCTTTTTGAGCGGCTTCTAGTGCTCCCTTTTTTGCAATTTCGGCCTTTTCCTTTAGCTCTTCGCTTTTCTCATTCATTGGAATGACGGTTGATATATTCTCCTCCGGATTTGCCGCCTGATTATTTTCCTCTTTTTCCACCTCGACTTTAGGTTCAGGCTCGGGTTTTTGTTTTGGCATCTTGGGTTTGACAATCGGCGCGCTCTTTTTGTGCATGCCCTGAGCCACTTCCACGACAAAGTCAGCCGCTTTTTCCGAGGGAGATTTTCCATCCAGACCACCCAGTAACCTTCTGAATTCAGCAAATTTTTCTCTTTGTTTTGCTTGAGCGTCCTTGTCATTACTAAGAGCTAAAACAGCTTCGGCAATTTGTTCAGGATTACATTTGGCTTGCAATAATTCCGGCACGACATCTTCACCCAGCAAAATATTGACCAGATGGACATGCTTAACCTTTGCCATCAATTTGAATAATATCGCGTTTAGGGCACCTGTTTTATAGACAACAATATGAGGGATGTCGGCATAGGCAAGCTCCAGAGCTACTGTACCTGAAACAGCGACAGCAACGTCACATGCCTTAAAAGCATCCCATTTCACTTTCGGATTTGCGCTGATATAAACAGGAAGTGAAAAACCTTCAAGGATCATTTGGACGTCATATTCCAAATCAGGCAAAGTGGGAATAATGATTTTTAAATTCTCTTCAACATCATCAATTATTCGTGCAGCCTGACATAAAACCGGACCAATTTTTTTGAATTCTCCCTCACGGCTGCCGAAGAAAACGCCCAGAGTTTTATCGCCCTGAGACATGTTATTATCTGCCTTGAACATCTCGCCATTGCCTTGCAACACTTTTGACTCTGTTACAGGATGTCCGACACATTTAGTCGGCAAACCCTGATCGGCAAAATATTCGACTTCCATAGGGAATAAACATATTATGGCATCCAAAAACTCTGATATTGCTTTCGCGCGACCCGGACGCCAAGCCCAAACACTTGGCGCCACATAATGAATAAGTTTCCCCTGATAGATACCCCGTTTTTTTAGATTTTTCCCCAATCTAAAATTAAAATCCGGAAAATCGACTGTGACGACAATATCAGGTTGCTGTTTCTCTATTTCCTCTATTATTGCCTGATTTATTTTCAGCAAACGAGGGATCTTGGGCAAAACCTCCCAAATTCCCATTATGGAGATCTGGTCCATAGGCAATAGCTCTTTAAAGCCTGCCCCCTTCATTAACGGGCCGCCAACACCAAGACATTCAACGTCATCTCCTAGCTTGGCTTTCAACCTTTTTATTAGGGCCGCAGCAAGAACATCTCCTGAATTTTCGCCCACTACAAAGAAAATTTTCATATTATGCCTCAATTATTTTTTCGTCACGGTTTTCCATTATAACCATAAACAAATATTTTATAGCTATCGGCTTTTTTAGCAATGGCTTTTATGTCCAGAATGATACTGTTTTCCGCATGTATTATTATGCCTGACAGACCGCTTTTATAAGCTTGCATTATTGTATCAGGCCCAATAGTCGGTAAATCCATATCTTTATCCTGTTGCGGTTTGCAGGTTTTGACCAAAAATGCGCGGCGTTCTTTTTTGAGTAAAGAAGCACATCTTTCAATCAAGGCATCTGTTCCTTCAGCGCCCTCTACACCCATAATAACACCATCTTGGACAATGACAGATTGACCGATATCCAGACGGCCTATTTCCTGTGCTATGTTGAAGCCGTGCTGAATACTGCTCCAGTCTTCCTCCAAGGGCTTATATTTTCCTATCGGCCCGCTTTTGGCGATCAGGCCTTCGGAAAATTTCTCTACGCCGTGCAATGTAAACCCCTCTTGCTCCAGCTCTTTGCGCAAAGCCCCGAGCAAGCCATCATCACCCATTGCTTTTAACCCTATACGGGAAATAATTTGTGCGCCCTTTAAATCGGTTTTAAGAGAGCGCAAATTCGGGCGTTTGATCTTACCGGCCATCACCAGATCATACACATCATTTTTCTTGAGTGTATTCATGATTTTTCCGGCCTCACCCAGACCAACCCACAAAGACTCTCTTCCCTCTGCCGTTTCTTTATCTGTATGACCTTCGAAACAGATTAAAAAGACCGAGATATCATGCTCATCGCAATAGGCAATAACTTTCCTTGGCAAGTCACCGCCGCCGGTAATAATGCCTATTTTCTTGATAGAGCTTACTTCTTGCGGGGCTGACATAGTGGGAATTTTGTCTTTTCTTTAGCAAAACCAATAATACTCATGACCAGATTATCATCTGAAAAATCCTCAGATACACTTTCAATACGTTGATCCAGAGTGCCCTCATTGCCAAATAACTGATTAAAGGCACGCTGAAGTTTGCGAATATCCTCTTTTGTAAAACCACGTCGTTCTAGTCCTATTAGATTTAGACCAGCTAAAAATGCGCGATCTCCCTTGACGCGTCCATAAGGAATAACATCATTTTCCACACCCGACATTCCCCCAATTATTGCATGGGAGCCTATGCGTACGAATTGATGCACTGCTGATAAACCACCCAGAACAGCATAATCTCCAACATGAACATGTCCGCCTAATGTTGCATTATTAGCCAAAATCACGTTATTTCCAATGACACAATCATGCGCCACATGAGAAGCCATCATGAATAGACAATTATCGCCTATTACTGTTTTACCCTTATCCTGCACAGTACCGGGATTCATTGTTACATGTTCGCGTATCTTGTTATTCTTACCAATTTCCAGAACAGTTTCTTCTCCGGCATATTTCAAGTCCTGAGGCGGGGTACCGATCGAGGCGAAAGGGTATATTTCCGTTCCATCACCAATTATTGTAATGCCCTCCACATGAACATGAGCCCGCAAGTGAACATTATCGCCGAGTACAACACGTGGCCCTATCGTGCAATAGGCTCCGACATACACATTTTTGCCAATCTGTGCACCATCTTCAATAATCGCTGTGGGGTGAATGTTTTGTGTCATATTGATATTACGGTACTTTAGTCTGGAGCATCTCTCAAGTCACGCTTTGTTACGAAAAGTTTCAAAGACAAGAAATTTAACCATAATAAAACTATGACCAGCTATAATAAACTGGTCATAGTTCCTGATATCTCTGAAATTCTCACTAAACAGCCTTATGCTGCACGTATATTCTTCAAGAATTCTTCAACTTCTGTTTTCATTGACTCTGAGCGCTGGGCCAATTGTTTGGCAACTTCCAGAACTTCAGATGAAGCTTTTCCAGACTCATTTGCCGCTTTACTTACTTCCACAATATTGGATGTAACTTCACTAGTCCCTGTGGAAGCTTGCTGAACACTTTCTGATATTTCCTGTGTGGCCTGCGTTTGCTGTCCCATAGATTCGGAAATTGTCTTTGCCGTTTGAGAAAGCTCTTCAATAACTTTGCTGACATTATCAATAGCACTGACCGCTTCTTGAGTTTCTCCCTGAACGCCCTTGATCACATCAGCAATTTCCTCTGTTGCCTTTTGTGTTTCCGCAGCCAGAGATTTAACCTCGTTAGCAACAACGGCAAAACCTTTACCAGCCTCTCCCGCACGGGCAGATTCAATCGTCGCATTCAGCGCCAGCAGGTTTGTTTGTTCTGCGATATCAGTGATCAACTGAACAACGTCTCCAATTTTATTCGCTGAATCTGTCAGACGCATCATAGTATCTTTTGTCTGACCGACCGATTCTGCGGCCCGTCTTGTATTCTCGTTAGACTGCTCAACCTGGTTGGCAATCGTCTGAATAGATGTAGTCAGCTCTTCTGTCGCAGCAGCAACTCTGCTCACATTAGAGCCAGCAGCATCTGCCGCCGATTCAACGGCCATAGCCTGCTTTGTTGTCTCTTCAGCAATAGAACTCATGGATTGTGATGTAGCCTCCATCTCGTTTGCAGCAGCAGATAGACCACTTAAAAGGTCATTAGATTTAACACCAAAGCCTTTAATCAGCTCATCAACACGTTCGGCACGTCTCAACTTCGCTTTGTTTTCTTTTTCCTGCTCTTCTCTTAGCTTTCTCTGCTCAATGCCATTTTCCTGGAAGACACCTAGCGCCCTGACCATTTCACCGATCTCATTCTTAGTTTCCGGCGGTAGTTTTGTTTCCAAATTACCTCCAGACAACTCGCTCATAGAAGACACAACCTGATTAAATGATGAATTCACCGAGCGGATAATCATCCACGACAGCACTATTGTCACAAGAATGGCAATCATTGCAAAAACTGCTGAGAGCTGCATTTTTGTAGATGCCGCACCTTTAATTCCTGCCATTTCCTCTCCCAAATTATCGGCCAGAGAATCTTCGATCTGCTTCAATCCATTTATCTTTTTCGTGATAGTATCAAACCAGTAATCACCTTTAACGTCCATACCAGATTGATACCCTCCATCTTCGGACGATCCCAGACCCTGGCCGATCGCAATACCGCGCATTCTATTGACATCCTTGGCCGCCTCGCTATTCATAACATCGTCATAAATCTTCTTTTGCGACGGTTTTGCATAGGATAAGAAAATATTATAGTAGGTATCCTGCGCTATAATCAAAGCCTTGAACTTATCCAGCGCCGCCGGCTGGAATTTACCGCTTGAAAATCCGCCCGCACCAACAGCACGCTCAATACCGGCACGTTCCTTCCCTTGCATGAAATTAACGTAACCGACAATACTGGCCACAATTTGCGGATCAGGGCTTAAATTCGCCATATAGGAAATCAAATCCAGATTTTTGTTGTTAAGGTTAGTATAATAAGCAACAGCCTCCCCTTGCGAGATAGACAAGGAATTAACGTCTGCTCGCACTCTGTCAAGCTTATCCAGATCACTCAAGACAAGATTAAGCTTTTCGTTGAAAGTCTCGTCATAGCTTTTTGCATTAAATCCCTCCAGAAAGGTTTTTAATTCTGCACGCTTCTTATCTGTATCTCCTTTTTGCTCTGATAATTCCCTTCCGAATTTTGTTCCCTTGGAACCCAGAAACACTGCCGAAGCTCCACGTTCCTTTTGCTGCTCGTGAACAAGGTTGCTCATCTTCACAGAAAGAGTTGTAAGAATTTCCAATTTTCCGAGTTGACTGACTGTCCGCATTTCCTGCATCACCATCAAGCCGGAAAAAATAACCGCAACGATTGTTGGGACAGCTGCGACCAGCAGAATCGCTTTCGAGATTCTCATATTATTAATAAGATTTTTCATGAAATAACTTTCCTTCTGAAAGATTTATTTTAAGCCAAGAGAAAGCAGTTGACGCAGAGAAATTATTCAATCGGTGTGGATTCTAAATTAGATGAATATAAAATTCAATCCTGAATTAGAATTTCACCAAAAACTGTAACCAGAATTTCTCAGTATCCGTATAAGGCGCATCTTCGGCATTATAATCAGCATATTTCAAAGTTACACCAACGTTCTTGAATGGCTTAAGATCATCAGAAATTTTGAAGGACTTTCCAACGGACAGGTCAAATTCAGATCCGAAATTGCCGCTCGTGTCACCACTAAAGTCGTGATAAAAAGCCGTTACATTCGTACCGTCGAGAAAATTACCCATTCCGGAGAATTTATAAGATGCCATCGCATAAGTATCTTCCAATCCGGTCGCCGGCGTCGTCAGGAATTTATCTGCCCAACCGTTAAATTTATGAAGCGTCGCAAGTGGTGTGCGGAATGAATTTGTTCCATCACTACCCAGCACTTCATATCCAGCCTGCAAAGTTATACCATGCCCTTTGATTCCCGGTGCAATATGATAATATTTCTCATCATAATCTGCAGTATTGTTAGCATAGTCCTCCTGCGCTGCAGCTTCTGCTTCATAGAAGAACGTCCAGTCATCACTTAAAGGAATATCGCCTGTAGCGCGAACCCCATATGTCCTGTTGGACAGAGCCGCTGATTGCTTGAAATCCATCCAATATCCATAGACCGACGCCTTCAACCAATCTGCAACCTTATAGGATGCATTTACAAGGTGTATATGAGAATCAAGATCGCCTGATGCGTGATCATTGCCGTTGATACGATTGACATTGCCAACATAGTTGTAAAGGATGTCCAGGTTTTCGATTGCTGAATTTGAAACTTGCACTCCATCGAATGTCTGATCATTCTGGCGCCAGCCTACTGTTCCGACAAATCTTTGATTATCAAGGTTTATTTTCTGGCGACCAACCTTAACTTCTGTATCGCCAACAGGTATTCCATAGGCAAGCCAGAATTCATTAACTTCTGTAACATCCGGATCAGCGACAACAGGAAATGATGTTTGCCCGTTTGTTGTACTGTTATAATCCTCATCGCCCAAATGCTGAACAAACTGCAATTCTACAGCTCCTTTTAAACCGTTATATTCTCCGGTTTTAAATCCCAGATTTGTACGCACCGTATTTGCACTGGCATCTTCAGCTATACCCTCCTGATCGACATTCTCATAGCGGTAACGTACCTCGCCGTAGAGTTCCCCATCCTTTATCAAAGACTCTATATCGTCAGCCTTTGCAGGGGTAAATGATGTTGATACTAGTAACGCAGCGGTAATTAGAGCAAATCCTTTGCACTCTCTCATAGCTGATCCCTTTCGTGATAATTTCTTTATGCATGGCCGAAAAGCTATCAAAAAAAATTTTGGCTGTCACTAGCCTTTATAATCATAAAATAAATAATGAATTACATAAGCATGCATAACAGATAAGAGGTCACAGAAAACAAAGGAACCACATTGATATTAGATAAAAGTTATCAACAGGAAAAAATTTTAGACTTTTTGAAAAGATACTGAATGATATCCAGCACCATTTACGTTTTGATTAAAAAATTACGCAGTTCTGATGCTTTCATATTAATTTCCGCAAGCATGGCTTCTCTTACTATTTGCTCTTCCTCACACTTTGCTTCCGCATCTGCACAAACTTTGCTCAAGGAATTAGCCCCCAAATTTGCTGCAGAGCCTTTTAGCTTGTGCGCGGCTTTCCGCCATTCTTCATTGTCATCATTCGCACAACTTTTTTTAAGCTCTGCGATGCTCAAATCAACTTGTTCAAAGAATAATTCAAATAATTGTCTTTCTTCTTCGGGGTCGCCCTCCGTGAACATATGCAAATGATCCATGTCAATCAAAGAATTGTCATTTATATCGGTAATAACTTCGTCAGTTTCTGAGGTATTTCTTTCATCTTCCACATGCACCCATTTTTGTATCAAAGCTAAAAGTTTATCCGGTTTGATTGGCTTGCTCAGGTAATCATCCATGCCGGATTGAATACATTTTTTACGATCCCCAACCATAGCATTAGCTGTAAGCGCGATCACTGGAAGGTGCCTGTTTCCTCCCTGTTCCTGCTCACGCAACATAGTGGTAGCCTGATATCCATCCAAGCCCGGCATCTGGCAATCCATGAGGACAAGGTCATAGTTATTATCTGCGATCATATCCAGAGCTTGCTGGCCATCTCCTGCCAGATCGACATTATGAAATTCAAGGCGCTTCAGGAGTTTCTGTACAAAAATCTGATTGACCGGATGATCATCAACTGCAAGGATTTTAATATCTTTTGAGATATCCATCTCCATATCATCGAATGTTTTATCGAAGAGGTTAACGGGCTTCACATCCGGTGCAGCTTCCTCAAATGGGATTTTAAACCAGAAGGTAGAGCCTTCGCCTTCAATACTATCAACTCCAATTTCGCCATCCATTAGTTCAACGAGTTGTTCTGTGATCGCAAGCCCCAATCCCGTACCGCCAAACTTGCGGGTGACCGATGCATCGGCCTGTGTAAATTTCTCGAAAATTGTATCAAGCTTATCTTTTGGAATACCCACGCCCGTATCTTCTACAGCCATGTAAATTATAGGTTTACCACCTTCTTCCGTAATACGCATGATAAGGGTAATACTGCCCTCTTCCGTAAATTTCATAGCATTACTTACCAGATTACGAAGAACTTGTTGTATACGGCCAAGATCTGCAATAACGACATCCGGCGCGTTTTCATCATACTCCATAAGAAGTTTCAAGCCACGATCCTCTGCCAAGGGTAAAAAGAGCTGGACGATCTGCCTCATTGCCGTATTGAGGTGAAACGGTACATTTTCAATTTCCAGTTCACCGGCCTCGATTTTAGATATATCG
>Ga0224501_10001409_pt1 | contig 18649 bp, 15 predicted proteins | sample SF_Oct11_sed_USG_4_FD_169105 | JGI IMG/M metagenome (GOLD analysis project Ga0224501, IMG submission 169105) | Sediment microbial communities from San Francisco Bay, California, United States - SF_Oct11_sed_USGS_8_1 | ecosystem: Environmental > Aquatic > Marine > Sediment | place: USA...
TTGTATCGAGCCTATCCTTGTTTATCTTTGAGGGAAGAATTTGGGTCTTTCGGGTCAGCTAACTCAATGGTAGCCGGGTGGCCTGGGTTTGGCGGTGCCAGCCCCCCCCCCATTCCAAGTACCGTATCTCCCCATCTGCCGACAAACGAGATCACCTGCCGATGCTTTGTAAAGCCCTTGGGGGCTTTAGTTCTCCCAAGGTCACCGCCAGCATGAGTTCGAAGAAGAACCCTCACCATGTGATCAGAGACAAAATTATTCTTGAGGAGCACCAGATCATAAACGTAAGGTGGCGGCTGTCAAGGATTTGTGTTCAAATGAAAGTGTCGTCTAACTAACTTCATACATTCAACCTCTGATCATACATAATGCGATGTGCAAGTCATCGAGACTGAACTGACTGACTGACACTGACAGTCACTGGACTGAGTCAGTCACTCAGTGTCACAGTGCGTGAGTGACTCTGACTGAGTGAGTGACACTCACACTGACTGACTCACTCAGTGAGTGACTCAGTCACTGAATCAGTGACTGACTGACACAGTCTCACTGACTGACTTACTCAGTGTCTGACAATGAAGAATGAGTCACTCAGTCACTCACTCACTGTCAGTCACTGACTGACTGGATCAGTGAGTGACTGACACTGACTGAGTCACTCAGTGACTCAGTCAGTGTCAGTCACTCACTGACCCAGTCAGTCAGTGACTGACAGTGAGTCACTGAATGATGCTCTCAGTCAGTCCCAGTGTGAGTCTCACTCGACTCAGTCCTCAGGCTCAAGTGACTGAATTGACTTGAGTGTGGGTGATAACTGTTACCTTCATTCGTTGCTCAGTCAGTCACTCCTAGTCCTACTTCTAGTGGCTAGTCAATAAGTTATAGTCCCACTGAGTGACACTCAGTCAGTCATATGATACTCAGTCATACTCATAGTGATAGTCATAGTAAGTAACTATCCATGATACTATAACTCATTGGCTGTCAGTGTCAGAGTGACCGATAGTCATATACTCACTCACTGAGTACAGAATAACTTTACTGGTGCTGAAAGTTAATAAAATAGTAAGTAATATTCATCATTATCGGCTAGGTTGTTGTTGTGAGGACCCAATTATCTCGATAGCTCCGTGGATGGGCAAGAAGGGACGCTACTTTGGTAGCTATCATTGTAAACTAGCTACTGATATGACAAAGGATTTAGGTCATAACAATTGTCAATAGTTCTTGAGAGTCAGCTCTAGGTGATTTTCAGTTCAGTGACCAAGAGTTCCTCCTTTCTTTTAGACCAACACAACAGCCTATCCACGGACATACAATGGAGAATTTGAAGATAAATGGGATCTGAAAGCCTTCAAAAAGGTGTGGGTGACCATACCTTACTTAAGCCGCTTTTATAAGAGCAAGATTTCCGGCGAGTCATCTGAGAACTCGGCCGAAAACAAAGGCTCCAGAAAAATAGCCCTTTTTAAAGCCTTTCAAAGGCTCTATCAAAACCTCTTTTCGGGTGATTCTGTCGCCCAGAATTATACCCCCTAGTGGTACTCTATTATTCACTCAACCAATCACATCTCATCTTTGTACCTCGTGGGAAAACTGCAGTAGCTGTACTCGTCGCGGTAAATGGTAATGAGTCAACAATAAGATTTACGGCGTAGTGAGTGATTCATACGGATTCTCTTGGTTAATAAAGTGACTCTTCATGGTTATTTACTACATTTTCGGAAATAATTAGCACGTTTGGCTACCTTTAGATTGCCTAATCATTTATTTTCTTCTCTTCTGTTTCAACTAGGTCAGACAATGGTCACCCTTTTTTTGAATCCCTGGCAGGACTCTGGCATCCCCTATGAACGTAAATATCACCCGATGTAGCCTGCCTGAAACATTACCTTAAAACTCTGCTCTCCGACAAAAACGACTGTGGACAACAGTGTCCAGGGATTGCCACAATATATAGGCCTATGTCGAATCGAAACACAATTTACATACAAATCTTCTCTACCTATAAGTTTGGCCTTACTACGTGTTGGCTTCATCGAAAGGGCCTGAGTACGGCGGAATACTACAGTATCAAGTCTTTTATAGAATCTGAAGGTTGATATCATTAGTGATGAAGATGATGAGCTGCAGTTTGATCTGATAGGAGTGGACGCCGCTATTGCCAACTCACTCCGGAGAATTCTTATAGCTGAGGTCTGTCCCACTCAGTTTATATGTGGTAATTCCTCGACTTATCCCCTCGTAGACAATCACGAGTAACCCCTTTGTAACCTGAAATAGTGCGTATATGGAGTGTGTCAAATGACGATCGGCGAAGCATCGAGTATTCGAGGAGTGACCTCTCGAATATCTGCTGTGTCAGCGATCTGCTGTGTCAGCGATCTGCTGTGTCAGCGATCTGCTGTGTCAGCGATCTGCTGTGTCAGCGATCTGCTGGATGTTAGTGTAGTTAACAAACAGGCTGTCGAATCACAAAAATCACAAAGAAAATGGAAAATACGGGATGGAAATTGATTTCGATCAGTAGTTGACCCATATGGAGCTTGATATTTTTTCATTGGTCGCATAAAATATGTAGAAGGATTTTGTCGACTAGCCGTCGACATGAACCGATCGCCTGTATTGCCTTGCTCCCCTGTCATTTTTTAATAGTCTTTCTGAGCCTTCAATCCCATTTAATGGACCTCCGAGGCGTGTTTTGAAGTAGAATGACAGAAATACACGAGGAGCTCACGCTCCCAGTGTTCATCTGAACTGGTGCAAACTGGAACCCAGAATTTAACTATCTGAGCCAAGCTGTGCTACCATCACAGAAACGGACTGTTGTAGTTGATAAAATGTTCTCGATGATTAAGTGATTGTGGTTTTTTTAGGTTCCAACCATGGCAATTGAGAAAGTTTTTGTGTATAACAACACATCCATCATACAAGATGAGGTGTTGGCTCATAGACTCGGCCTGATCCCGATAAAAGCAGATCCAAGGATGTTTGAGTACAGATCCCCAGGTACAACTAATCCTGTGACATCAAAGGCACTACATTACACAGGGTCGGCCTAAAACGGTTCTCAGAATTTGTGGTGTTCAGGGGTGCTTTCAACTAAACGGTATAAAACTGGTGTTATGCCTGGTCAATTGTTTGCAAATCAACTCCCAGTTGAAAACGTAGACCACTTCAATTACCTGAGAAGTTGTCTGTCCCAGCTTCTGCTGCCTTTGCTCACTTGAGGAAAAGAGTCTTTGACTGTAGAAACTTATCCTCCTCCACTAAATTACGTGTTAACAACGCTGTTGTCATCACGACTCTGCTATACGGCTCTGAAGCCTGGACGTGTTATGCCCACAACCTCAAACAGCTAAAGCAAAACCACCAAAGGTGCCTCGCGAGAATTTTGCATGTCCCTTGGTGCACGAGACGAACCAACATCTTAATTCTGTCAGGAGAAAAATTGACAAGCATTGAGGCAACGATAATTCGGAACCGGCTCCGCTGGACAGGACACTTTGTTAGGATGAGCCCCAACAGGCTCCCTGAACAGGTGCTCTATGGTGAACTCAGTAGTCGAAACTGTGGTGGGCACTGCAAGTGTTTCAAAGACTGGCTCAGATGCAACCTCAAGATTCCAGATCTATTCCTATTAATGACTGGGAGTTGACAACTCCAGACCGATCACTGTGAAGTGCTGCGACCAGACGAGGTGTCAATGTTTTCAGACGTAACCAGAATGGGAGGACAACCATGCACAATGACACCAGCTCAGAGACATCTGAACCCCCACAACTGCAAACAGCTCCCTAGCTTGGGATATCTGTGGATTACTGTGGATCTCCAATCTCCAATCCACCGAATAATTCATCAGCAACCAGAAGGAAAATCATACTCGATTCGAGGGATCGCCGACGAAGATGATAAAACTGGTGTCACGAAAACACCAAACCAATTTGAATCTAAATAAATAAAATACATGTGGTGTGGAGTCAGTTCTGCTTTTCATAGGCATTCAATTTGATTTTTTTCAAGTTAGGTTTGTTATGTTTTTTTTTTGGTTCGTGGACACCAGTTTTTATCGTTTTGTTGAAAAGCACTTCTGAACACCTCGAAACGCCTCAAATCCGAGATAGCCATTTTGGACTGACCCCATTGCACTGTAAAGATTGGGACTGTGATGTATGTAACCTGTGATCTTGGAGGTGATGTGACATCGCCGAGTGGGGCTTACCTTGTAGTGGCGTAATGACATACGGCTGTCTGTTGGGGCGAACTGATCGCTTTGTGGATTAGAATCGAAGGTCCCCGATTTGATTTCCGGTTAGTAAATCCACCTTTACTGCGGAGTTAAATTGTCTTAAGGGTCATCATGGAACAGGCTATCTCTGAAAGGAGATGATGTTGTCTTACTCGGTGCCATGTGTCGCCAGCTCCAGCCATTAGTTTGCCAAATGAGTTCTGCAAACCTCACAGAAAATAGCGCTGATTTGAACAGATACACAACAAGTTGACGTCCTTTCATGGTATTTAATTCTCAAAAAAAGACAATTCCCATTTTTACATAGGTCAAGAGGAGGCCACTGCTGAAGACACATTGACCTTTGCTCTTAGAGTCAAATGTACTCATAACAAAGACGCACCAAAAGATGCAACGCAGCCAGACATTCTCTACACTAATAATAAAGTGTTCACCAAGGACATGGTGTGGATACCCGTAGGCAACCAGACAGATGTGGTAGGTTTAACTGACCTCTGGGAAGAGCCTTTTGTGTCAGAAGGCTGTTGTTCACAAGTATCATCCCAATACATCTACATAGGTCGAATTACAATTCACTTATGTCACCCCACTCTATATGCAAGGGTTCTTACAGCTCAGAAGTACCCATCGCACCCCGTCTATTGTAACACAGCTAAGCTAGGCGTAAATTACAATGTACAAGCGCTTATCTGTCAGAAACCTGAGCAAAAATATTTAACTTGTCCGATAGAGAGTTATCACTTTTTAGTTTCCGGAAGGCACCATACGTCCCATACACGATGATATTCTGATAGCAAAGCTACGACCGGGTCATGTCCTCGACCTGCGACTCGACTGTGTGAAGGGAGTCGGCAAAGACCATATAAAGTTCTCACCAGTCGGTAGGCTCATATGGAATAATAACACAATCGGTATAGTGAACTTTTGTTTTAACCATAATTTGGACCCTTTGGAATCCAAGGTTTTCGGGATGGTTGGATAGCCCATTGGAGAAGCTCCTGGTTGGGAGCAACGCTGAGAAACTGGTTTCGAATGCTAGTCACGGCGGCTTCACCCTGTAAGTACGAGGTCCTCACATTGATCTAAGCTCAAAATAACAGCAAACCTCACTATGAGGCGGGCCATTGAGACTGATCCACTCGTGGTGCTTCATGCTATGCCGTAACAGGCAGAAGACAAATATCTAACCCCTCAGCTTCACCATAATGGTGAAGACTTCCTCAGGGAAAAAAGAGCTATTTGATTCCGCAACCTTTCCCATAGAGTTCTAGAAGAAGACTATATAAATAGTGCGAAAAGTCTGTTGTTGCCGGCTGGTGATTGGCATTCCTTTGTGCGTCATAATCTTACCGCCGCTGCAACCAGTTATCTTTGGTTTTGTAGCGACAGCATCTTACAGACTGTTACCTGAGATCAATCTACTGGAATCCATCACCGGTGAGCTGGCTCATAAACTGCAGGCCTGCTTCAACGAAGGTGTCATTGGCATCAGAAAGAACTCTTCCGGTAGGATGTCATACTCTAGGTATAAACAACAACCATTCATACAAATATATAACATCAAGCTCTTTAACAATGCACAAAGAACAAATGGTTCGCCAATCGGCTGACTGAGTTTAGTGGCTGATTTGATGAGCCATCTCCTATTGTCACTCATTCCGGTGAAAACCTGCCCTTTCGGGATTAGGTGTCCGTTAGTCTACAAGGAAATTAGAAAATATTCAGTAATGAATGTTTGTAGTTGAGATGATAACTCATACTACCAGTTAGTGTTTACAAACGGGCGATATGTTCATTTGGATTAGTTAGAAACAGGAGACAGTTTTCCGTATCAAACAAGCGGAATCCGGGCAAAGTAAACGTCAATGCGGATCCGTTATCTCCTAATGGCTGTGGAAAAGTAACTTCCCAATTAACCTGTAAACTTCTGCGAGGGCACACACGCACACACACACACACACATACATGGCGGCGTCTAGCATGATTGGGGCTTGAACGATCTCTAGAACTCTAGTCAGCGAGCTATCCCTTTATGCTGACATCTCCCGAAATAGGTGTCCATTTTTAGGTGAGGAGGAGGCATACATAGCTAACGCCAGACTCGACATGGGAAGCAGAGAAGTATTTAGACATGATGAGCTTAAGGATAAGGTTGAACTGAGCCGAGTCCGCAATCATTTTATATGTAAGTAACAACCATTGAGCTATCCACCTAGGCGGACGAAGTGACCGCTCAGTGGATAGTTCAGGCAAAAACTCTTGGAACGCCCTCGTCGGTTTCGGATTGCATCATTAAGTTACTTTCTCTATGGGGCTCAAGGGTTCAAGCAGAAAGTCTCTTGACGGCTAACCCTGAGAAACGCTGAGTGAGGTAGATCGAGTAGACCAATTTCTGCACCACTACTGACAGCTGTTTTGTCAAGGAGACACACTGGCTCATTTCTTAATGCAATCTGTGCTCGATTACTCAACTGACCCTGTGGATAGTTTGCTGTATTTCTTGCACATCGGCTTTGAATTGAGTGCGGTGGGTATCGATGTGGAGGAGTTGCCTGCGGTATGCGGTGTGAGCTGCACCGGCTCTAGTCAGTAGTTAGTAGGTATCTTTACTCATCTGTTTTAGTTTCTGTGGAGTCTACTGGAGCTCTGCCTGCCCGTATTCTGGTAGAAGAAGCACTCAAAGTTCTCATTAAGAAATGTGTCAATTTGGAGACGTCGGTGGCCCCAAAAGATGAGCCAATGGCTGAATAAACTGTCTAAATTAGATCAGGTTTATAAGTATATATGCGAATTTATATAAATTGAGCGCAATAACCACGTCTCTTTGTTACTTTCTTTGCTTTCTACCAATGATAGTAGGTTAACCCTTTAGAACAGTACTTTAAATAATACGGTAAGGCATTGACCTATGAAAAACATGAAATTCGTGAAATGAAAACCATAGACAGACGCATCTATGTTTGTAGTAAAAAGATAACCAATCAATAACCAAGTACAGGCCTCAGACTCTGACATCAGACAAGAATGGCTCTGGTCTGCAGTCACAGAGTCTAATGCCTGTTGGGGCTCCAGTTACTCTCTTAGCCAGCCCGTGGAAGGTGCGCATAACTCTAATGTATCATTGTGAACCCAAGGGCCAACTTGTACTGGCGACGGTGTGATTGAGACGGGGGGCATTACTCTTCCTTCCCCCTTCACCTTTCCCAACTCTGAAGAGAACCAGATACTCATTCCCAGTTCAGTGAAAAGAGTCTTTTGAAAAGATCGTGCACAGGCTGTTTGGAACACGGGACCTTCAGCACGATTGATTGGCAAGCACAATTGGTTCTAAAGTACTGCATATCAATGGGTGGTTTTTTAGCATGCCCCCATGCGTTGTAAAATGTTTTCTTTTCAAATGTGATGGGCAGACCGGTTGGTACAAGATACTACACCATGACATGGTAGGCTTTGATTTTGCAATTATATCTTTCACAAGGAACTAAAACTGCCAAAAGTCAGATCACTTGGGTACATGTTTTGGACCCATTGTTAGGAGTTGGCCTCCCTTGCAATAGCTTGAGTTTGAGTCGGACGTTTCTGGAAAGCCGGTGCGACATCGTACTTCTTGCTTGTTCGCAGTAGACTAGTCAGTTGAAATGTGTGGTTTGCATGCTATTTAATAACATAAAATCACTTCATGTTTTCACGAACTTCCTCTGCATAAAATCAATTAAGTGCATGATGACCAATAGCGTTGCGGAAGCTGAACGTTCCGCTTACTTGTGATATCATAGGTGGGGTAATTATGCACAAATTAGTCTTCAATAAAAATCCACCCTGAGGCAGATATTCTACTTCTGTGCCGGAACAATACATGCCCATGAGAGCGTTATATAATCTTGTGACGCTTCATGCGAGCTATTGTGGGGGAGAAAGTATTTCATTCTACCTGTACACTGATGGAGACCGGAAATGATTTAATGGCACATGGCATGTGAATGGCTATATGCTAACTTAACTGTCATACAGAGCATCATAAGGCATCTGATAAATTCCCTTAACTGTGTGACAGATTTAAACATGAAGGGCAATCTTTTCACAGAATGCCTAGTTTCGCATCAACCATATAACTACCCGTTTGCTAGAATCTGGAAACATACGCATCATAATTATGTCTATTGCTAACAGGCCCGCGGAGTTATCCTCCCTTCTGTGACTAGTCTTGAGAGGGGGTGCACAATAAATTCCCCTTCCTCGCCGCTTTTACCTTCCCCAGCTCCGAAAAGATTCAGGTGCCCATTGACCGCTGGGTGAACAGAGAGAGTTAATTGAAAAATCCCGCGCTCAAACTGTGCTGTGGACCCAGGACCTTCAGCACCAGTGGTGAACGCACTAACCACTCAGCCACAGTGCCGCTGATTTTAGGAATTCAACCAATTTTTTAAATAGAGTACCAACTTTATCGAATAAACTATGGGCCAATCAAGCCATTGGTGTAGTGATGTCATCCATGCAAAATCAGATCTTATCTTATATCTTAAAGGGGTTATGTCATAGGCAAAAGTGACTTCACTCGTTTGTAGATTCTGAAGCCTACCATGAACAAATGGGTCCAATACCCAGTTCAAATGAAAGCTTAGATATAGCCCTATCCAAAGCGCATACTTTGAGCCCTCAGCAACGTACTTTTCAGACTGTCGACACACCAGAATTGGCCTCGAGATAGGAAATTAACACAGAACTGTTGGTGTTTGCGTTAATTTCTCGGCTCACACAACGATGTTTGACCAAATTCATTTGCACGTGTATACTGGACTGGTAGTTACACAAGTCTGAATAGAGAAACCGTGCAACAAAAATATAGAAATAGGGTTTCAGAGCGCAGTTTTTCACCTCTGTCAACGAGCGTTAGTGCCATTATTGCGCAATTATAAAGGCCCAAACGCAACGGCCTCTATTTAGGCCTAGAAGAGTGAAGCTCACACTGAGCATGGTCTGTTTCAACTATGCCAACCTTGCCCAGGCGTGGTATAATCATATTAAACGATCGACACATAAGCACTGGGCAATATATCCTGTGCCAATACAATCTCTTACACAGTCTTATGGAAGATACTACCACACTCAGTGAACCGCGCAAGAGATACTTACTGGGACATATGCCATCAGGTATAACCAGTCCATATATGGTAAGCATTCGTTTCAATTCCAAATTAGTACCTGGATGTAATCTCTAATCCAAATAAGTAGCTAGATTTATTCCATCGGTTCTGGTTATCTGATGTTAACCAAATAAGGCATTATTTCAAAAGACTACCCCAGTGAATGATGATAGACTGTTGACACTCTAAGCAATTTGTTGTTTGTTGCTACGTACATTTCTTCATAACTCCAATACACAAACATGCAAACACGCGAGCATTGGCACTGATGGTTGGTATAATCTTATAAGGTCTATTCGCTTGATTTTGGTCAGTCACAATCCTAAAATTTCAGTCACGCATCTATTGTATACCTGAAGGTTTCTTGGAATTATAGATGGCATGGTCAATCTCTGTACTCGTTTTATAACTCCAACCCGATCTGTAGAACACTTGACAAGCATAATATTATATAAAATAAAGGCGAATGACTACAGGTCTACACCATTGTCATTGGTTGTTTCATTTTCTCACTCCAATACTCATGCAAATAACACCAGGCACATCTATACACTGTCGCTGTTACTGGAATAAAATAGAATATCCGTTTGATAAGCAGTTCAGGGCCCGTGTCAGGGACAAACAGTCTTGTGATATATGTATGTATTATTAGTCTCCACCAGGCTGTGCACTCCACTCATGAAGAATATGCACAGCCTTATGGCTGTTTGGTGTAAGGGGATGGACAAATAATAGCTCCATTAGGGCCTCACAGCATAGAGTTAATATAGTGGATAACTGAGAATGGTTGTATGCTCAGCGATGAACAGCATTTCAATGGTTGCGCAAACCTTGTATTCTTGAATTCCTCTTTTGTCACTTATAGGTGCCAAGACAATGTATCTTACAGAACCCAAATAGATCTATTTATCGTATTGCTTTCATGCAGCTTATAATTATGCCTTTTATTCAGACCCACGCTGTCTATTGAATTCTGTTGTCTGCTTCTGTTTGACTATTAGTATTTTTGCTTTTCCTGGACCATAATTTTAAAATGACCTTATGATTGTCCTATCTATGTAAAATAAGTTTATCTAATCAAATCTATGCAAAAAGACTTGTCACATAAGATAACATCATCTTGTTTTTACACGGATGGCATCACTAAACAATAGCTTGTTTTCAGGATGGTCCATGGCTTGCCCCATAGAATTAGTAGTCACCGAGTCGACCTTCTTTATATTTAACGTAGCAATCCAAATCTGACAATGTGATATGTGCGGTATCCATCGAAGCGTGGCTAGTCCACGCCAGCCTACTGCCTGGGTACACACTCACATCACATGACTTCATTAATCTTATTACACGAGTCACGAGACCTGTCTAGCATTGTGAAACTCGAGGAAGTATAGCCGGTAGATTGCCTGCATGAGTGATTTACTATGTTACTACCGGTGGTGTAACGGGTTATAACCGCGATCGATCACGGCGTTAAAGAAAGGACCAACCTTATCTGGGGCAAACTAATGGATAATTCCGAAAACCAAGAGATTGGCTTAGTGATGCCATCCATGTAAAACAAGATGATCTTATCCTATAAAGCCAACAGAAATGAATTTTTCTTCAAATTGAAATCTTTTTGCTTTTATAAAGAACCCTAAATTCTTAAGTTCTTAGTGAACATACACTTTTGAATCAGGGGGTTACTATTATACTCATTTAGCCAGTACCAAAGAGGAGACACTGTACATTCTCGGCATAGGTAGCGACTTAATAATTATATGGGAAACTCTAAACTTGTCCGTCATCCGTTCACTGCATTACTGTTTTGGGATAGCTCTGGTTATAGATACGACCACATATGGTATGGGTTGAATGTAGTGTCAGTCACATGGGCAGTCCATCGTATACGTTTTTAGATGACAACAATAGGTTCTACACAAATGGAAGTTCGATGGTGAATAGCCTGGAGAGTAGATATGGAGTCTTAATGACCAGGAAACAGTCCTTTCTGCATGACCAACAAAATCAATTGCAAAACTCTGCAATTTATCGGTGCATGCGATAGGCACCACGGAGAGGTCAGAAAAGAATGTCCACTATAACATAACAAAAAACATCGCGAATGATGAATGAAAGGTAATCTATGATAGAGAAAACTAAGTGAGAAAACCCAATTTGATATATTCACATCGTACAACCTGTGATGCAAAATATATTTGTAACATCCAGTTTGTAACATCCAGACAAGTTGTTAAAAATGGAGCAGTTAGCTTCTGTGATAAGTACAACAAGGCTATTAGAATTGTTGAAATCTTTACTGACTGTATTATCATGGAGACGCCGGTCAAACCATTTGCCTCATACAGTATGCTTACTACATACAAGGTCTGTTTAGCTGCTTTTCAACTACATGTATCTCCAATTTTAAAGAGGGGGGAAATACAAATCTCTAACATACTAATTAATGTGCAGTCACTGAGTCACATTACTGCTGAATGTATACATGTACAGTACATAAGTGCGTTCAATAAATGACTGTACACAATGTCCATCGAGACGAGGGGCTTTGCTCAATAGTGGAATAACTCAGTGATTAGAGTGCGAGTATTGGAATCATCAGGTCTTTGGTTGAAGCCCTGCCCATGCCGGACTTCCACTGCAAGTTTGAGCTCAAACATCTATTGGTTTGGCCCGAGCCACTGCTTTGTCGAGGAAGACAGGCTAGGTCATGCCTCCATTCCATATGGGTTCATCTCACACTTCTGTCTGGTCTGCTCATAAAATCTTTCTCGCAAGCTCGCTCAATCCCAATGTGCCTATTTATGTGCCCAATGATTTGTTCACTCAAACGCGAAAGCCATTGTGGCGAGTTCAGCCAAGTTGGTGATAAAAGAGACACTGATATGTTTACAATCAGCTATTCACCTGGGACATGTGATCTCATTACTTCATTCATACCTGGTCACATGTTGCTGTTATTGAGATGATGAAATGCTACATACTTCCTTATAACCTGCTGTGGCTTGACTATGGCTTGAGATATTGTTTTATAGTTCTGCATAACTCATTAGATAAACCCTTTCAAGTTTGAGGTTTGTTCCGGAGCAGCAAAAGCTAGCTGTCTATCCATGCCCTCTATAGTCATGTTTTATTCCCACTATGCATTTTAAATCGTTAATATGACTACATATGTACATCGGGACAAGAAACATGCGAAGATATCAGACTACTTATTAAGTCTCAAAAAGTCACCGTGAAAGATGTTGGTGTGAGCCACTAGGGAGTGCTAGCTGGTCACATAGCGCATGAAGTCAGTATATCATGTGGTGATGTAGGGGGAAGCATTGGTTCAAATTCAGATAGGATTGAGGTCACTCACTTCTGTAACAGCCATCAAATTTACTGTACATGCCTGGTCAGATTCGAATCGCAATGTTATATAAAGGAGACCGGCCTATAGAGTATCCACTCTATATGGAGCACACCATAGACCACCTTGACAGCAAGTCATGCCATCCATGTAAAACAAGATAACATTGCTGCATTTAGCTAGCATCAATTTACTAGTCAAGTTGATGTTGATTGAGAATCATTATTGTACAGTGTAGCGAACTGATACATCCAATATCACGGATAAAATAAACTTACCATGCAGACTAAATGCATCTCATGGGTAGAGATTAGACATATAGAGAATGCTTCTAAACAATACTGAGATTAGGCTATCATAGCCTGGCCTAATAAATGACTTTTTTTGTATCACAACTGAGATAGGGGCACAACTCCCATGTCATTTAACAAAGATATTTGAGTACTATACAGAGAATTTAAAACCTAAGCCCGCATGCCTGAGGTACAGCCCATGGCCATAGGATATTGCAGGTTAATTCAAATGTCTTTGGCAATATTGAAATAAATATGAGTTAATTATATTAGTGAGGAGAAGTCAGGCTTTGCAGCGGTGTGACAGCTCTCGAAGTGATATTTTATGATGTCATAGAGTTGATCTTTAGTTTCCGTTAGAGAGTCTAGCGTTTCCTTCAACTCAGCGTTTTTCTTTGTGAGAATTTCAACCTCCTGCAATGAAAAAAATGTAGGCTACATGAAATGATGTGAACTTTTGTTCTACTCGGGTGCTGGGACACCATGTTTAATGCACCAGGCGCTAGGAACTATGTGAGGAACTCATTATTACAGTGGGTGCTCAGCATGACTATGACTTGAACCCAGAATCTTTCGATCGATCGTGAGCTACGCACTATAGCCATTGAGCTACCCACTTCCTAACTTGACCTAGAAAACATTCCCATTTTTCTCATGACAGTGCACGCAATGCTGTCTAGTCACACAGTGCCATTATGCATAAATTGCGCCATAGGTACATAAGATGGCTGTTGATAACCCAGCGATAGCACAGGCTCAGCCAGGCTCAGCCAATAGCGTAGCCTACTGCTATTATCACCCGATGGTCATGTGCTTATGAGTCATGCAATCAAGGCTACGGGCAAGTTTAGACAAATCAATGGAAATACCAACAGTGCCTATAAACTTTGTGTGGCGAAGTACCTGGTAGGTTTGTTTAGCTTTGTATAGGTTTGATTATTCTATGTATGTCGCAATATGAAAGCTAATTGAAACTAACACTGAGTTGTACCAGATTGGAATAATCTAGAAAAGACCTCAATACCAGACTGGATTGCGAAATATCACTATTCCAAATTACTATAATGAGCTCCATGATCCTTTGTGAAAAGTCACAAGGCGGAAACAAAAGTGCCTTCGCTATGTGACCCCCAGTGGCAATACCCCCTGCAAACCCACTCCATTCTTTCTGATGGTGTAATCACAATTAGCGGCAGGCATGATGCTCACGGCAGGCATGATGCTCACGCAAGAAAGGGGGCTTCACATATTTTGACTGCCAAAAGTCTAGGTTTTGAAATGGGATGTCTGTTCAGGATGATTTCTGAGTCAGCCCAATGGGTGTGGTGACCATAGAGTTATCATCATAGAGTTTACTCTATGGTTATCATCAAGTTATCGAAGATAACTCTATGGTGGTGACTGACTGGTTGCAGGGTGCTTTATCACTTTACAACTTATTACACCTTCAATTGTATACATTGGTGCTAAATCCACTTTCTTGCCAATGCTATCGATCAGCCGAACAACTCCATAAAAGGCTTGATTGAAAACCACCCCTTATAAGGTACGCTGGAAATTATGTAATTGGGAATATTATGGCATGCATCCATGAATACAAACATGCATGGCACTGGGAGCTGTGACTGTACCCACCTGTTCTAAAATTTCTGCACGGCCAGACCTCTTATTTCGGCATCGCTGCGCAGCGATTCGGTTTAGTTCTTTTCTACGCAACCTCTTCTGCTCTTCGGTTAGTGGTTTGGTACATCGCTATAAAAACAAAACAGAGGGTAATTTCTCTATAAAATCAAGTTTCTTTAAAAGTGGTAAACTATGGTCGGGGCCAGGGCAAAACCTGCGCTGAGTGAAGGGCACAAGGGAAAGTTGGGCCAAACCAAAATGCCCTAATCTTCCATCAGTAGGACTCTGGTATATACGCAGTATTCCTAAATGTTCCTAAACACGCTTTTGATTGTTCCTTTTAAGCGGGTGAAGGCGTGCATGCCCAACCTGTTTAGACATGTAGTTACTTGTGCACAGACCTGAACAATGCAAATTCTAGAATTCTCAGTTGCATTATTATATAACGCGGAACCCAACTCAGCTACATGTTTATGCAGTGGTCTTCATACCTTCACTCGCTTTTGGTTGGCTTCCATTTCGATTTCTATTTCGAGATCAGATGTTGTGGATTTTCGAGGTCTCTTCTTAGTTAATTCTGGACGGGTATTTGAATGCTGTGTGACAGATCTAGTGGAAGTGAATGTGTGTCTGGTTGGTCGGGTTTCAGGGACCCAATCAGGATCATTTCGCCAAGTGTCATCTACATCCTCCAGATCAGCCATGTCAGTTAGGGGAGAACTGACTGTGCTGGATGTACTTTTTGGTCTCTCTAGAATTCAAGGATAGAAATGAATAATGGGTATGAAGCTATGTAAAGTGTTCTACTGCCAACCCAAAAGTTATCTTACCCCTAATACGCTATAGTTTAAACCACTTTAGCTAAAGAGAATTCCACTAAAAAGGTGCCTACAAAACTTGATATATTCTGCAGAATAGTGTGATAACGATGACTACAGAATGCGGAAACAAGTTACGCATCTCTAATATCTTTGTTGAACCAGACCAACATACGTGACTAAAGACATACTCTGTACATAAGAACCAATCTTTAATCACACAGCACTCATATCACATGACATGAAGAGGCTAACTGAAGAGATACCTTGCTGATATTGATGTAGATCATGGAGGTCAAGGCCGTGTGTGTATTCTGTTGAAGTTTTCATACTGTCTAGTGTTGCTGGTAGATACATTGTTAGATCTTCATTGAATCCTAATATATCTTCCAAACCAGTCGATTCATTTAGGAGGTCTACAGCATAAGCAAAGCGAATGATAACTCAGTGATGGGCGCTAGAAGTAGAGGCTGTTAGTTAATAGTTACCCCCAGTCTGCACGAGTATGCTGACGCCGTCGTATAGCGATGGGAGTGCGTTTTATAGCAATGGGAGCTTTGAAATAAATACTAAAATCATTGTATGAGTCAGTGAGGTCGACCAAGGGAACTTTTCATTGACCCCAAGCCAAGTCAATTCCGAGTGCATGGTGAACATGACGGTATAAAACTAGTAATAACCAATCACTCAGCCTTGACAGTTGACTTACTAGTTACTTACTTCGCTATGGCAGCAGTCATATACACTATCAACCATGTCATAAGCTAAGTAACTGAAGTGCTGTGTGTGTGACACTTACCTGAGAACATGTTTGCCTATGAGGATATGCTATTATCTAGACAAGTTTGTTGAATATTGACAGTTAGCCAGAGCGATTAAAATTCTACTGCTCTCTGCGGGTATGTCGCGATTGAAAATGAACCGTCCGGACAAGTTCGCCGGCAATGCCTAGTCAGCATGTGCAGTTATTTTTGTATAAATGCGCTGCGGGTTTTCCCACGTGTTATTTTAAAACTAAGAATTTGTTTGAACTAAATTTGTAGTTAAGCTATAGGTCATAAATGATAGCTGTGGGAAATATTGCAAATATAATTACCAATCACTTGAATAACCGAAAACCTGATCAATTCAACGATGCCTACTCATACGCGTATTATTTAAGCGGTGATGAGAGGCACGTGATCAAATCTATTTTTAGCGTTGCTAGGTAGGATGACGCATCGCACTACACGTGTATTCAGCCAACCAGGCGCAGTTTGAGTATTGCGAAACAAGCGTTATAAATAGCGATCGATAAGGTATCATCTCAAACACTACCTACAGTAATTCACATTTCGCAATATAGACATTCAATAGATGATTGGTGACAAATCCAGGGTCCCAAAAATTGGAGACAATCAAACTGCATAATTTCATACAAATCATAATGCTGGTGCAACCTCTGGTAGATAGTATGACTCAGTGTCTGAATAGTGATTACTGATACCGATACTACAGTACAGTGGACAAAAATCAAAGCATACAGAGCTGTATTAGTGGTGAATACGGCACCAGTGGCAGCAAATGGCGGTGTTATTATAGAGTGGACGGTTGACAGCGTTTGGAGTCTCGACATGTTTTATTAGCAAGGATATAAGCCTCTGTACAATGTACACCAGAGAAAATCTAAACTAATCTGATTAAACTAATCTGTTAAAAGGCACAGGATTCTCGAAGTGATAGGTGGCTAAAAGTCTATACTGGATTTGCCAATTGTAGAAGCCTGTGATTGGCTGGCAGTTATAGGTTCGACCACTGCATTCTCTTTATCCACCAATGATTGACCGGTTTGTTTGCCGCAATGACAGTTACCACATCTTCCCTTTGTTTCTGTCATTGATGAGAGGTTCTTTGGAGTTTTTCCTATACCTAGTTTGGGGAGACCTACAAGGGAAAAAATAACAGTTTCTGACAGTCAATCATGAAACAGAGCGAACGAATACAAACAACTGTCGCATACCGGGTTCCCAGCTTCAGCAGTTTCACTTCGGATCGGAATGTTTAATAAAGGAAGCCTACCCAGAGAGTAACCTTCTCTACCCAGAGAGTAACCTTCTCTATGATGCCCCCTTGGCACATGGACCACCCTGGAAACAATCCTCTTTATGGGTCAATGTTGCTTTCTATACATTCAAAACTAACCATTGGCCTTATCTTATGCTCTGAAAAATTAACCCTTATAAAAAAGCACATCGCATTGCACAAGCGCATTGCACATTCCTCTGAAAAAATTAGACTAGAACAAGCTTTTGAGACGCATCTAATAGGTTCAGCAGACAATTGAGCGATAGATACTACAGCACTTTCCAGATGGCGCGTCACCGTGACTTAGTCTAATAGAAACCAGTATGGGTTTCTAAGGGGTAAATGGCAGCTATGCTAAGAACTAGGTTGATAAATCGCTTATCATACCAGTCTCTAATTGATGCGGTTGCGGGGGAATTTCACATAAGCTGGATCTTTCGACGAAAAACTGCTGCACCAATTCATACCTGACAAACCGGTGGTTACATGTACATGTATATATTTGCTCATTACCACCATACCATACCACCATACCATTACCACCATATGCGGGTCACTCCCCCCACACAGGGACTATATCACATGTGTACTTCATGCATATCATAACATCTAATTCTATGACTGAATGCGACTATTACAAAATAGTATTGTTGTCATTATACCATTACCATCTGTTGTATTAGGGAGCAATTAGGGAGCAAATGAAACCCAATCCCCAGAATAATGTGACATTATACCTTTATTGAGGCCTTCAAGTAGTATACAGGCTTTACAGAGAGTATTACTGGAAATATAGCCACACCTCTCGCAGTGTCGCTGAGTAGGCATCTTAACCTCCTCCTTAATGCTCATCACCTACAAAAATAAATTATCTTGTACTTGATTTACCTCACTCTCTCCACCATATTTCAGATGCCATTCGACATAAACGCAAAAGGTGAATTCGTGGGTGATGGGTGGACCATTTGGTACAACAGCCTTTCCCTTCATAAAATCACCAACATAGGATAAAATCATTCTATCCTATGAACCGAAATTCGGCGCCCAGCTATTGTGTGCCTAAATGAAGATTGAGTCTAATGGATGCATTCAGTGGTATTTCGGTC
>Ga0224501_10001410_pt1 | contig 18647 bp, 11 predicted proteins | sample SF_Oct11_sed_USG_4_FD_169105 | JGI IMG/M metagenome (GOLD analysis project Ga0224501, IMG submission 169105) | Sediment microbial communities from San Francisco Bay, California, United States - SF_Oct11_sed_USGS_8_1 | ecosystem: Environmental > Aquatic > Marine > Sediment | place: USA...
GATTCGCTCCCGCGCGCTTTTTTGGTCCCGGATATGGTTGAGCCGGGACAGGGCCATGTACTCAATACCTATTACGATGAAAAATTCGATCCTCTTAAAAAAGTGGTGCTCAGCGAGCTTGTAGATTTCCAGTCGACTCCTCATTTCCAAGGGGAGGTTAAGGAAGTGACCTATCGCCCCAATCATGTGACGGTGAAGACCTCTCAGGAAGGGAACGGATTTCTGGTGCTGATGGATTCCTATTTTCCCGGCTGGACCGTAACGGTTGATGGCAAGGAACAAAAAATTCTGAGGGCCAATCATTTTTACCGGGCAGTGCAACTGAGTCCGGGAGAACATACCCTGGAATTCGACTTCTTCCCGGAAGGCTTTAAAGAGGGTCTGATCATCAGCGGCATTTCCCTGCTCATCCTTATTGTCCTTCCCTTCTGCCGACCTTTAAAAAGGGCATCATTAGGATTCCCTCACACGGCCTTGACAGACTTGGAAAACAAACCGGAAGCCCAAATTGTAAACGGGCCAACCCAAATTAAATAAAAGGTTATATCCATTTCTGGTGCCTACCCGATCAGCACCCGATTTCGAACCTTCGCAATAGACCCCCGCCTATTATCCTATTGATTTTAAAGGGTTAAGTCCATATAATGGCGATTATGAAAGTCGCTCGGGATTACATCGTTATCGGTAGCGGCCTTGCCGGTCTCACCTTTGCCCTGAAAATTGCTGAGTACGGCTCCGTTGCACTGATTACCAAAGATGCCGTGGAGGAATCTGCCACCCGCTACGCGCAGGGGGGAATCGCCTCGGTCATGGCGGAGGACGACTCGGTCGACCTCCATGTGTCGGATACCATCGAAGCCGGCCGCGGTTTGTGCCAGGAGGATGTGGTCCGCTGCATCGTCCGCGAGGGGCCGGCCCGTGTCCGGGAACTGATTCAGTTGGGAACCCAGTTCACCCGCACCCAGGGGGAAGACACCTTCCATCTGACGCGCGAAGGGGGTCACTCCAAGCGCCGCATCCTTCACGCCGATGACCTCACCGGCTGGGAAATAGAACGCGCCCTGATCGAAGCCGTCCGCTCCAAACCGAATATCGAAATCTATCCCTATCACATGGGGGTGGATATCATCACCCGATCCAACATCGATTCCTCGATCCAACCCGGAAGCAGGGAGGATGAGGCACTCGGCCTGTATGCTTTGAACGAAAAAACCGGTGAGGTAATTACCTTTGTCGGGAAAGCCATTCTCCTGGCCACCGGCGGGGCGGGTAAAGTGTATCTGTACACGTCCAATCCAGACACCGCCACCGGCGACGGCATCGCGCTGGCCTATCGCGTCGGGGCGAAGATCGCCAATATGGAGTTTTTCCAATTTCACCCCACCTGCTTATACCATCCACAGGCGAAATCGTTTTTGATTTCGGAAGCGGTGCGCGGAGAAGGCGGTATCCTGCGCCTTAAAAACGGCGACACCTTCATGGAAAACTATCATTCCCTGGGGTGCCTGGCGCCGCGCGATGTAGTGGCCCGCGCCATCGACTACGAAATGAAAAAAAGCGGTGACGACTGCGTGTACCTTGATGTCACTCATCTGGAAGGCTACCGCACGCGGGAACGATTCCCGAATATTTACAAGACCTGCAAAGAATTTGGTTTTGATATGACCGAGCAACCGATTCCGGTAGTTCCGGCGGCGCACTATATGTGCGGCGGAGTGATGGTGGATCTGAACGGCCAGACCAACATCGCGCGTCTGTTCGCATCCGGTGAAGTGTGTTATTCCGGATTGCATGGGGCCAACCGTCTGGCCAGTAATTCCCTGCTGGAAGGATTGGTGCTCTCGCATCGAGCCGCAGTCCAGGCCGCCGAATTAAATAAATCCTCCAGGAGCCTGGAGCAGGCTCAGGAACGCCTGCCGGAATGGGACAGCGGGTCTGCGGTGGAAAGTGACGAGTCGGTCGTCGTCTCCCACAACTGGGACGAAATCCGCCGGTTGATGTGGAACTATGTCGGCATCGTGCGTTCCGACAAACGCCTGCACCGCGCACAGCGCCGGGTGGAAATGTTGCTGGAAGAAATCAAGGAGTATTACTGGAGTTTCAATATCACGCGCGATACGCTGGAACTGCGCAATATCGCGATCACCGCCCAGTTGATTATCAACGGCGCTTTGGAACGCAAAGAAAGCCGTGGCCTGCATTACAACCTGGATTATCCCAAGCCCGACCTTGAACATGAGGTGAGAAACACCATCCTCCAGGATACCGTTCAGCGATTGATAACCCCTCAAAAAAATGTGAGTTCAAAATAATGAGTGCCAAAAAAATATACGATCCTGCACCGGCTATTAAACATACCCTGACCCGGGATTTTCTGGGAATTGGAACCGTCGGTCTGGCATTGTTTGCCATGATCGCGTTGATTTCCTACAACGGGCATGATCCTTCATTCAACCAGTTTTCCACCCAGGGCGAACGCATTCACAATTACGGGGGTTTGGTGGGGTCCTATATGGCCGATGGATTGGTTCGGGTATTCGGGACCGGGGCGTTTGCCTTCCCGCTGGTTGCGGTTCTTGTGGGATGGGCGGTAATTCGAGGACAGGAGATTCGCCGCTGGCCACTGGTTTTATCTTTCGGAGCATTGTTCCTGGGAGCGCTGTGTTCCCTGCTGGCCCTGCAATTTTCGGACGATCCTTTTTTTGGAAAAGATATTCAAACAGGCGGGCTGGTCGGAACGCATACCTCCCAAATGCTGGTGACCTGGTTGAGCGTGGTCGGGGCTCATCTGGTTTTAATTTTGACGATGTTTGTGTCGGCCCTCGCCATGTCGGGCGTGCCGGCCAATAAACTGATTCAGACTACAGGATTCGCTTTTATGGTCCTGTTGCGATGGGCTCTGCAGAGTATTCGCGCCGTGGGAAGTCTGCTGATACAAATTGCCGGGCAATGCAAGGAATGGTTGGGTGAAACATTACGCATCTGGAAGTCCGCCCGCAGAGAGAAAGTTAAAGTGCGCCGGTTAAGCGAGCCGGTAATCGTTTCGCGCGAGCTGTTGTCCCCCACCCCGAAAACTCTCGACGATTCTCCAAAGCTGAAAAAAAAGGACCAGGAACCAGAAAAGAAAGAAGAGTTTGCCATTCAGAAAAACTTTCCCTTTGCAAATGACTCAGGCGGTTATCAGGTTCCTCCCGTAACCCTGTTGAACGACCCGACCGAGGTCCGGAACGTGGAGAAGATGCGCGAAGAGCTGATGCTCAACTCCACTATTCTGGAAAAGAAACTGGCAGACTTTGGCGTGGACGGAAGAGTGGTGCAGGTTCTTCCGGGCCCGGTCATCACATTGTACGAATACGAACCGGCGCCGGGAATCAAGGTCAGCCGCATTCTTTCCTTAACCGACGACCTGGCTTTGGCCATGCGTGCACCCAGCGTGCGGATACTGGCACCCGTCCCCGGGAAGTCGGTGGTCGGGATCGAACTGCCCAACCCGAAACGGGAAACGGTATCGTTCAAGGAAATCATCTGTTCGGATTCGTTTCAGGAAACCAATTCGCGGCTGGCACTGGCAGTGGGTAAAGACCATATCGGCCGCCCGGTCACCGAAGATCTGGCGCAGGTGCCGCACCTTTTGATGGCGGGTTCCACCGGTTCCGGTAAATCGGTGGGAATCAATACCATGATCTGCAGTCTCCTTCTCAACGCGACACCGGAAGAGGTGAAGCTGATCATGATCGATCCGAAAATGCTGGAGCTGAATATGTACGATGGTATTCCGCACCTGATCGCGCCGGTGGTGACTAATCCTAAAAAGGCGGCGGCGGCCCTGCAATGGGCGGTTTCGGAAATGGAGCGGCGCTACAAGATGATGGCCGAAAAATCCGTGCGAAATATTTCCGGATTCAATCAAATGGTGGAAAAGTTGCAATCGGAGAACGATCGCAAGCGTAAGCCTAAAGGATGGAAAAACAAAATAAAAGAACCGGTAGGGGAAGCCGGGACGGCGGAAATCCTGAGCGAAGAGTTCACCGCCGAGCAAACAGAGATGGAAATTCCGACCAAACTCCCTTACATTGTAATTATAATCGACGAACTGGCGGATCTGATGATGGTGGCCTGTAAGGGCGTGGAAGACTCGCTGACGCGGCTGGCGCAGATGGCCCGCGCGGCAGGGATTCACCTGATTGTGGCCACCCAGAGACCTTCTGTCGATGTGTTGACGGGTATCATCAAAGCCAATTTCCCGGCGCGAATATCATATCAGGTTACTTCGCGCGTGGATTCCAGGACGATCCTGGACAGCGTCGGTGCTGAGAAATTGCTGGGCAAAGGCGATATGTTGTTTCTTCCCCCGGGGACTTCCAAGATTCATAGAATCCACGGGGCCATGGTGAGCGACGAGGAAATCAACCGGCTCCTGAAATTCATCAAGGATCAGGAGAAAAAGCCCGAATACCAGGAAGATGTGTTCGAGCGGGTGGTCGAAGCCGCCGGCAAGGAAGAAGAGGAAGAGGAGTTCGACGAGAAATACGACGAGGCCGTTGCTCTCGTTGCACGCGAACGCCAGGCATCGATTTCGATGATTCAGAGAAAGTTGCGCGTCGGCTACAACCGGGCGGCGCGCATGGTTGAAATTATGGAACGCGAAGGCGTGGTTGGACCTTCGGACGGAATCAAACCCAGAGACGTTTATGTCAAACCCATATCCTTCGAGTCGATGGACTAAAGTTTCCTGCGCCCTGGGTGTATTATTGGTTTTAGTGTTAGCGTCTCCCTCCCAATCCGCCATTTTCAAATGGACGGATGATAAAGGTAATATTCATTTTACCGACAGCCTTTCCAAAATTCCTCCCCAGTACCGGAAAAAGGGCGAATTAAAAACCATGAAGGGCGTTCCTGCAGAGTCCCCGACATCGGTGAAGCTGGCGTATCCCAAAAAAACGACTGGAGTTCATGTCATCAAGGCCCGGCTGGCCCGCGGGGGGCATTATGTGGTGCAGGTTCTTCTCAATGGTTCGGTGACGGCGGACTTGATCGTCGATACCGGCGCGACCATGATCGTCCTGTCCGACCGGGTGGGGGAACGTCTTGGGATTTATCATAACTCCCACCTCCCGAAAATCGACCTCAATACCGCCGGCGGCAAGGTGGAAGCTCCGCTGTTTGTGTTGGATTCCCTTAAGCTCGGCGAGGCCGAAATTTCCCATGTCGAAGCAACCACCAATCCTCATATGGAAGGAATGGATGGGCTCCTCGGTATGGCTTTCCTGGGTGAATTTAAAGTGGAAATGGACCGGGAGAAGGCCGAGCTGATTCTGAAACCGCTGGGCGATCCGGGAGACGAGCTGTGGGACGGAAAGAACGAAGGCTGGTGGAAGAAAAAATATGAAACCTATGCCGGGACGCTTCGGAATCTCAAGCGGGCCTCATATCATGTTCGCGGCGATTTACAACAATCCATGAAGGTTAAAAAATTAATCGCCCATTACGAAAAACTCCATCAGGCACTGGAGAGCAGAGCGGATCGCGCCAACCTTCCCAAAGAATACCGGTCTTATCCTTAAGAGTGCCTGCCCCAAATATGTCTGTAAAATAATTTCGTGTATATTGATCGAGTGGCGAATTCATTCAACCGCTGATCACGAGGTTTCATGATGCTGGATGAGAAGTCGGCAGTCGTTCCCCCCATTTTACCGGACACACCGGTTGTGCTGATATTGATGGGAGCCAGTAACCTGTCGCGCGGATGCTTCGCTCTGTCCCGGTTCATGAAGGTCTGTCTGTATCCCCGGAAGGTCCAGGTATTGATTGCCACCGGTCCCGGACGGGCCTATCACGCCTTTGGCGGGTTATTGAGCGTAAAGTATCCTCCGATTGAATCCAGCGAACTATTTGAAAAGGCGCAAGAGCAGGCGGAGTCCGGGGCTCAGATTATCGCGCTGGTTACCGATATCGGCAACGATATCATGTACGGGGTGCCGACCGGGGAATTAATTACCACTCTTGAACGGGTGTTCGAGAGGCTTCAGTCGCTTCATTCGAAAATTTTTTACACTCCTTTGCCGGTCGCTTCCGAAGAAGGTATCCATCCTCTTACCTTCTATATCCTTCGCACACTGTTGTTTCCCTATTCGCGGGTTCCTTATGATACGGCGATGGCGGGAATCATCGAGGTCAACCGGTTTTTGCGGGAGTCCGCCTGCCGGTATGGAACTATGATACCGGCCACGGAACAGTTTCTGGGCATGGATAAGATTCACTATGGCTGGTTGCGCGGCCATTTAGCCTGGTCTCATGTGGGGAAGGCAATGCTGGAAAGTTTGGGGATAGACGTTGCCAGGGATATTACACTGCCGGGAATGTTACAATCCTATTGGGAAGAATTTCGGCAAGTGGTTGGAGTCGATATAATGGGATTCAAAAAGAAGAAGCCGGAGCATTTTTAAAGCACGAAGGAGCCGATGGGTTATTTCCGCTTGATATACAGACTGGCCGGTTTGGCAGTCATCCAACTGGTGTTGGGCCTTATTGCCCTGGTGGCAACGGCCATACTCAGTCCCTTCCAGAGGACTCGTAGGGCAGTGATTGCCTTTCTGCAGAAACTATGGGGCAGACTGTGTTGCCGGGTAATGAACATACGCATTCAATGCGAGGGAACGACAGGGAACTCCGGCGGGGCACTGCTGGTATCCAACCATATTGGTTCGGTGGATATTTTTGTGCTGGCGGCATGTTTCCATGTGTCTTTTGTTTCCAAAAGTGATGTTCGCTCATGGCCAGTCATTGGCCTGCTCACCCGGTTGGCCGGGACTATTTTTATTGACCGGGCGCGTAAAACCCAGGTCATCGGGATGGTCCGGGAAATATCGGACCGGCTCCGGGCGGGTTTTCATGTGGCGGTGTTTCCCGAAGGCGGAGCCACGCCGGGGAATCAGGTGGAGCATTTCAAATCGTCCGCCTTTGAAGCGGCGGTGCAGGCGGGAAGCTCCGTTATTCCCGTTATGATACGGTATTATGATGATGGAGAACCCTCCGTGGCCTGCTGGCCCGAAGGCATCACATTTATGGAGAGTATGATCCGCCTGCTCAAGCATCCGCGCTTGAACGTTCTGGTCTGGGTTTTCCCGGCAGTCACCGGGGAAGCAGACCGGAGAATCATGGCCGACAAAAGCCAGGCGCTCATCAGTAAAAAATTCGAGGAAACAAAAGCCTCGCCTGTTGGCGGGTCGTCAGTTGCGGTTGAATAAACCGGATTGGGTTGCCGTGTTCTATTCAGGAGTTCAGGGGTGGCTTTCTTTTCATAATCTGAATGCCAAATTCTTCCGATTTAAACGGTTCGGCCCCGAACTGTTGAATCAGAAAATAATTGGAGTGAATCCACCGCAAAATGTGTTTGCCAAAATCCTTCCCAAAATGGGTCCGACCCTGTTGTGAAAATTTCTGTTCCACCAGAACGATGTAGGGAGGACGGATTTTCTGAAGATCCTCGTAAATCTGAAAGTCTCCAATCAACTGGAAAGCCCCCGGATCCAGGTAAACATATTTGAGAGAGCTTTCTCTTCGTGTCATGAAGTTCAGAGTTATGGCCCCAGGAATGGCGGCGAAATGAGAATCGGCAGGGATTTCTTTCTCAATAAAATCCATGGCGGCATTGAAGATAACGCCGCGCTTGTTCAAAAAAGGATGGTAATCAAGCAGGACGTCCGAACCTTTTCCAACCGGCTGACCCTTGAGAAAATAAATTTTATATTCAAATTGAACATGCAGGGCGATGAAGACGGCGACCATCGTTACGGCCACCGGGCGGTAGAAATTGTCCGGGTTCGATTGGGCAAAAATCCGCTTTGGAATCTCGTGTGTGAGAATATGGATCAATACCAGCATGGCGGGGAGAGCCAACGCAAAGCCATAATGCCCCACTTGAACGTGGAAAATCATTTTGAACATCAATACCAAAGAGAAGACAGAAAATACCAGGAGTCCCAGACGCTGGTTGGAGATGGTTTGTTGCCCCTTTAGTAACCCGTAAGCCAGATACAGGCAGTAGGGAAGAACAATCAGCGGCAAACAGCGGGGTAAATCAAATAACGGAAAAAGCTGAACCCAGAGCCCGATAGAGACAATGGCAAGCAGTGAAAAACCCCATCCCACTAAACAGGCTTTTTGCTTAAACCGGCCCAGCCACCGGTTCATCAAAATTAAAACCGCACAGAATCCGGCGATGAGCATTAAATAGGAAAACATTTTTGCAATGTTTGCACCTAAGTAATCGGTACCCAGAACCCAGCGATACATGGGGAGCTCGCTGATGGACGAGCCGAAAACATGGAGCCAGGGAAGCAATATATAAAACAGCGCTTCCGATAAAGGCATCTGGAAACTGAAATATGTTGTGGCTAAAACGGGTCCGGTTAGAAAAGTGCCTATCAACAGCAACAGGGAATTTTTTGGAAGAGCCTGTTTTCTGTCCAGGAAATAAAATCCCAGGAACAGCGCGGTGGCTAGGGCCAGAAACGCTTCGGGTTTGGTCAGATACACCAGACCGGTGAGTAGACCGATAAGTGTCAGCTTAAAACGGTCAGGGTTTTCCAGAGTTTGGGTGAACAGCCACAGGATGAGAAAGCTCAGGAAGACCCCGTGAGCCAGTTCGTAAACATATGAGCAGACAAAGTTGAAGTTGCCTCCTCCGCTGTATTGGCCGAAAGCAAAGATTCCTAAAAACGCCAGGGTGGCCAAGGTGGCGGTCAGCGGGCCGGAAAAATATTTGAATAACTGATAGATCAAAATACTAAGAATAGCCACCAGGCCCAGGTTGAACCAGGCCAGAACCATGATGCCGGGTCCGAATATCTTGAACAGCAGGGCATGCAAGTAGGCGGAAAAAGGTCCGAATAAATAATCCAAATCCCGGTACAGAACTTTTCCTTCGGATATTTGCCAGGGGAGATACAGCTGTTGGCCGTAGTCGACGATCAGGTCGGCCCATTTTTGCCAGCTGACGGCCGCCATGAACAATCCCAATATCAAAATAGCGGGCAGGCCCCAGACATCGGCTTTATACTGGGGTAAATTTTCGGGGACTTCTGAATTGCCTGGTGATGCCGCCGGGTGGGTCATAGTGATTCGGAGCCGTATAGGGAAAAACTCTGGGAATGTTTATATTTCATTTTTTTCAGGTTAAGGGTATATCCCTGTAATTGCAATTGAAACGGAAGACGGATCAGGTGGCAGGAAGCCATGCAGGAGGGGGGTTAATGAAAATATTAACGGAAAAAACCGCTGTTAAGCATTATAATGCCTCCTATCTGAAATTAAAGTCAGGTTGCCGGGACGGTTATTATAAGAGTAATATAACGGACAATTTGTCACGCCACCCATGAATTGATCGAACAGGCCTGGTCCAGGCCGGAAAAGGAAAGTTCTGAAATTATGATTCATCCTTTTAAAGATACAAAACCTCAAATTCATTCTTCTGCCTGGGTTACCGAAAGCGCTCAAGTGATTGGCGATGTGGTCATCGGTGAGGAAAGCAGTGTCTGGTTCAATGCCGTCATTCGCGGCGACGTCAATTACATCCGCATCGGCAAGCGGACCAACATTCAGGACGGGTGTGTCCTGCATGTGGCGCGCCGGACGCTTCCGTTGATCATTGGCGACGAAGTTACGGTCGGGCACAATGTCACCCTGCATGCCTGTACCATAGGAAACCGATGCCTGATCGGTATGGGTGCGGTGGTGATGGACGGCGCCGAGGTGGGAGAGAACTGTATTGTGGGCGCCGGCTCCCTGGTGACGCCTGGGACGAAAATTCCGCCGGGCAGTATGGTGATGGGTTCGCCGGCCAGGGTCAAACGGCCGCTTACTGAAGAAGAATCCCGTAAAATTCGTGATTCCGCCGCGCATTATGTCGGCGATATCGAAACCTATCTGGATTGATCCCCACGCGCCATGAATGAACGACTGGCTGTCATCGGAGGTAGCGGAGCCTACCATTTGTTGTCCCAGAACTGCCTGGGAGAGGAAACCGAGAGCCGGATTATTGAGACGCCTTTCGGGCCCAGCGCTCCCGTTCACCGGTTCCAGGCTGGAGAACTGTCGTTCCTGTTCTTATCCCGCCACGGCGAAACCGATTATTCTTTGACCGCCTCTTTTGTTAATTACCGCGCCAATATTTACGCGCTCAAGGAGTGCGGTGTCGAGCGCATCATTTCCTGGTCGGGCCCCGGCATCATCAACACCGCGTTCAAGCCGGGTGAGTTTGTGGTGCCGCACGACATCATTGACGAAACCCGCAGGCGCGAATCCACTTTTTTCAAAAACAGCGGCGTCGGGTTCATCCGGCAGAGCCACCCCTTTTGTCCGGAGGTGCGGGAAACCCTCCACGAGGCGGTGCATCATTCCGGCTTTCCGCATCATGAAGAAGGGGTGTATGTGTGCACCGAAGGGCCGCGCCTGGAATCGCCGGCGGAGATCAAAAAGTTCCGGATCATCGGGGCCGACCTGGTGGGCATGACACTGGCGCCGGAGACATTTCTCGCGCGCGAGTTGGAGATGTGCTACGCGCCGGTGTGCTACCTGACGAACTACGCCGAGGGAACGGTGGATCGGGAATTCAAAAGCGGGCAATTGTTTGAGGGCATGCAAACGGATCAGGAAAAATCGGTGGTGGAGCAATCGGTTCAGCGCTTCCCCGCCATTCTGGCCGCGGGTTTGACTCTATTGAACGACCTGGAGCGCTCCTGCCATTGTCAAAGCGCCCTGCAACGTTATCGCGACAAGGGGATGATCGGTGACGACTGGCGCACCTGGATCGGCCCCGCCTGAACTCATCCCTGTAATTCCATTTTCAATAGCTGTATCGAACGCGGGCGTACAGGTTGGAGTTGTCATCCAACTGGCCGAAAAATGTGCTTTGTCCGTCGCCTGCAAAAAGATTGGCGCCCACCGTGGCGGACCAGGCATCGCTCACCTTGTAGTCCACGATGGGTCGCAGGTAGGCCTCGCCATCGGACGGAACATAAAAGGTAAACAATGAAAGGCGCAGGTTTTGCTGCATCAGCATTTGTGTCAGGCGGACGGTAAAGGTATGGCGGTTTTCATCCTGCGCGAAAGCTCCCGGCGGCAGGTTCGCCATGAAGCGGTTGTGCTGAACCATGTGCTCCAGGTAATACTGGAACCCGATATTGAAATTCGTCAGTAACTCCTGGGAATAACCCATCAGAAACCGGAACTGGCTGTTGTTGACATTCGGATTGGTGCCGCGCGGGTCTTTCAATGAATCGTAATAAGCGATTTCCAGGTTACCGATGCCCTTCAGCACGTTGCCACGCACACTGGCGCCATATACCGCCAGGCGGGGAAAAACCGCCTCGCCCGCTGGGTTGAAGCCGCCCGGATTTTTGAAAAATCCGTAATAACCGTAAAGCGCCAGCTCATATCCCTTCACGTTTTTAAATGCGCGCAAATGGATTTCCGAATCCTTGAACCAGGTTTCCGGTTCACGGGAACTCATCTCCTCACGCTCCCCGGTTTTGCGGCCGAGGAAGGGATTGAAAAAGGAAAGACGCTCGCCGTTCACAAACCGGTCGGAATTGAATAATGGATTCCACACCAGATCGAGATTGAACATCTCAAAAAAGAAACTGGATTTGACCGAATTGGAGGGCGCCTTCAGGTAACTTTCTTCACGTCCAATGAAGAAGGATTGGAAATCTTTTGGAAACAGGTCGTTCAGAAAAATCAGATCGCCGGTGCCCCAGGTCAGTATCTGACGTCCAACTTTTAAATCCAGAATGTCGCTGGGGGTGAAGGTGGCGTGGGCTTCCCGCAGGTCGGAGTTGAATTCGTGCAGGGCTTCGTCCCGGAACAGGTCGAGGCGGAGTTTGAACTCCACCGACTCCAGCGCCTTGGAGGCTTCCAGTTGGAGTCTCAACTCGGAATAATTGACATCATGATGCTGGTTGGGGTCGTTTTGAGTGCGGATACCGAGTCCCCCTTCGATGAAACCATGAAGATTAAAGGGCAAACCCTCTCGCCAGTCCTTTGTTTCGGCCGCGCTGACCGTGGAGCTACTCCAAAAAACGATCGCCAGTAATAAAACTCCGAGTTTTAATTTCATTTAAGCCATCTCCTGGGGGTGCGTCTCAGGTAACGTTCGGTGAAGATAGAGTCCTCGATACCCAGATCGTACTGAATCTCAGAAAACACACTCACGGTATTTCCTCCCGATGCGAGGTCCGTCACCCTGGCTTCGGTGACTGTGGGATGGCCCTGGATGGTCTCTATTTTCAGAGCTTCCACCATGCGGTACTTTTTATTGTTTTTGTCATAGTACTCGGCTTTTATGGGGAGAAAGTTTTGCTTATCGAGCCAGAGTTGGTAATAGGAAAATTCCACCTCGTCGGGGTTGTTGGGAGAATTTTTAAGAACGTAGTACTGGCCGGTGGTTTCGGTCAACTCGTGCTTATCGTCATCCGGATTGCGACCCGAAACATCTTCGTAGAAAAAATGTGATCCGACAAAACTGGTCCGCTTGTCGCTGGCGGCGATGCGTTTGACCAGGTCCAGGGCGGGGAGATAAAGCCACCGGTCGTCGCTTTTACCGATATTTTTCCATACCATAAACACCGTATTGCGGACATCCGCCGGGCGGGAGAAATGAACGTAAAATTTCTGCTCGCCACCGTCCTTTGTATCGCGCCGCAGAATAGTGAATCGCCTCTCGCGCGTGCGCCCCTGCGCATCGGTAATCGTCATGTTGACTTCCGCTCGCCCGTCGTTTCCCTGATAATAAGCCGCCAGGTTTGACCGGTCGACAATTTCCTGGACGGAAAGCGATTTTTCCTGGGCCGCGCATTCGCTCGTGGGCCCCGCGAACCACCCTGCGATTAACATTCCGGCGACCAAAAATAGATTACGCAGTTTAAAATTTTCCATATATATAAGGCGCTCCTGTTGGCAGGTTTTTATTACCTGTTTTTAAAAAGTCTTGTTTCCATCATACGAATCAGAGCCGGCAGAATCAACAGCGTCGCAACGCCAGACACGACCATGATGCTGGCCAGCAGGAATCCAACGGTCTGGTAAGGGATCAGCGGCGAAATCAGCAGTGGCGTGAATCCCACCGCGATGACCAGAATATTCCTCGAGATGGCGCGGGCCGGTTCGCCGTACATTTCCTCGACCGCTTTGCCCCAATTGCGGTTCGTCCGCAGATATACCGAACGCGACCTCTGCAGAAAGTGAATGGCAAAATCCACCGACAAACCCAGAGTCATGGCGGAAAGCACCGCTACCGGCATATCATAATCTTTTCCTATAAAACCGATCAACCCATAAACCAAAGTGATAGTGACGGTCAGCGGAACCATGCACAGCAGGCCCCATAAAGCCGAGCGGAATAAAAATGCCGACATCAGGAAGACCATAACGAAACTTCCCATCAGGGAGTTGAGCATGCCGTGTACCATTTTGTCCTGCCAGACGACATTCAAATAGGTCAGGCCGGCCCACTGTGCCGATAAATTACCTTTGTGGGAGTTGTTTTTAAAAAAATCCTCAACTGTTTTAAGGACGGGCTCCATGTCCTTGTTGTCTCCGCTCTTCAACTGAATCCACAAATTGGCTTTCTGGTAATCGGGAGTTACCAGGTGCCAGAGGTCATCCGGATCGTGGCTGTTTTGATACGAGAGCAGAGTTTGGGCCACGGCGGCGGGGGTTTTCGGGATCACGTTGAATTCCTTGTTGCCCTCCATTAATTCGTAATGCACTTTCTTGATGACATCGACCACGGAGTTGACCTTTCCGACCGCTCCGGATTGCATCAAGGCTTCTTCCAGATTTTCCAGGGTTTTCAGTATTTCAGGATTTTTAAAAGGTTGATATTTGACCTTTTGTTCATTGAAAAGGAGACTGACTTCATCCCAGGCCTCGGCATTCTGCCCGGCGGTTCGAGTCCGCTCGACCGCACGGTCTTCCAGCATCTGTAGCAATTTTGCGACAGAAAAATCTGCGGAGGATTTTTGATGTTCGGAAAACTCCGTAACAAGATTCAGGGCATCGTTTTGGATATTCAAAAGCTGAGGAACATCGGTTTGGAGTTCTTCGATGCGTCCGGATAATTCTTTGCGGATGGCGCCAACCTCCTGCTGAAATCCCGCCTCATTCCGTCCTTCCTCCAGCACCAGATAGGCCATGTAGGTTCCGCCGAAGTGCGCGTTCAACACCTTGTCGGCGACTCTAATGGAATGCTTGCTCTCGAACCATTTAACAGGATTGTCGTTGATGACGATCAGGCTGATGCCGATGGCGGAAATCACCATAACCCCCGCGGACCATCCGGCAATGGCGCGGTAGTGCCTGAAGGTCCATCCCGCCAGGGGCTTGAGCCACCGCTCCAGTGCGGAGGGTTTATCGGAAGCGGCATGATTCAGTCCGAACGATTTCAGGGAATCTTCCTTGAGTAACATGATAAAGGCCGGAATGAACAGGATGGTCAAAATCCACGCCAGCAGAATGCCGATGGTTACAAAAATCCCGAACACCCGGACCGGTGGGTTGGGGGTGAGGGCGAGAGAAGCGAAACCCGCCGCCGAGGTCAGGCTGGTATACAGCATGGGACTGAATAATTCCTGCATGACGTGCACGATGGTTTCCCGGCGGTCTTTATAAATCTGGTAGCGATCGAAAAATTCACTCAGGATATGGATGGAATCGACCACCGCAATGGGCATCAGAAAGATGGGAATCATGGAACTCATGATGTGCACGGTGTATCCCATGCCGATCAGCAGTCCCATGGTGCAGATCACCGTGACCCCCGCAACGATCATGGAGGACATGACCAGGAGGAAACTGCGGAAAAACATCCACATCAGTATGAAAATAATCAGTCCCGCCAGCGGGGCCGAAATCGCCATCTGCCTGAACATTTCAATACCGAAGGTATCTTCCGCCACCGGCAGGCCGGTGATGTAGTATTGTTCCGGCCCATTAAACTTGCTGAAATGCTCGCGCACTTGAGCAGCGATCCGGTAACTCATGGTTTTCGATTGAATGGGAATATACAGACACAGCGCCTTGCCGTCCTCCGACAGCAGAGTGCCGTACAGCATGGGATTTTCCCGCGCCCGATCGCGGATGCGCAGGGCCTCCTCAGCGGTCTTGGGGGGGGAGGGCATCAGCCACTCGAAGCGAACCGTGCCCAGGCCCGCCTGCTGGATATCGTCAACTTTGGAGGGCGCCAGAAGGTCCACAGGTATAACGCCTTCCAGCGTCTCAATGTTCCGGGTCAGTTCATATACCTTGCCGAGGGTGGAGGGATTGAATACTCCGGATTCGTTGTCCTCGTTGACCACTCCCAGCACAATCATGTCGTAGAGCGAAAATTCCTTTTTCACCCTGTTGTGGAAAACGCGCACAAACTCTTCTTCCGACAGCATGTTTTCAGGGTCGGTATCGATCTGAATATTAGGAATCTGCAAACCCAGAATTAGGGTGAGTGCCAGAACGGCGGCGACAATGAACCAGGGGTGTCTGATGGGAAAATTGACAAAGGCAGGTTTTGGGGCCGTCATATTTTCAACTTTGCTCAGAAGATAATAAAGAAATCGTGATTTAGCAATTCAGCAGAATTAAATTCCCTAAACCTGATTCAGTGTACAGTAGTCCCAGGTGATTTTAAAAACGGAAAGAGCCGGCTGAGAACGTCTCTATACTAATCGTCACAGAAAACAAAGAAAAAGGGGGAATAATTTTTGGTATAACAATATTAAAACTCCAAACGTCCTTGAAAATCTACTGATAAAATTGCTGAAAAAAGGGGGGATTGATAGGGTTTAGCCCCTAAGGGCAATATTGGGATTAGTTGTAACCCCGCGATTAATAATTAAATTGTTGTACTAAAAAGAGTTAAGTGGATCTCCGCTAAAAAGGATTATAGGTCGCTAAATGGGATTGATTTTAAGTGGCTTCGGACTTACCATAATTAGGTAAAACTTAAACTAATGGCAGAAATTTAGCAAAAGGGAACTTCGCCGGGGAAAGCGCCGGAAGTTAATTCATGCGGCCTTTTGCGTATTACCTATAGGATTTATTTCAAGTCTTTGTATTTGAGAAACTGCAGGTGTAGCTCTTCTTTGGGAGAAGCCAGAGCTAAATTAGAGGGAGACGAGAGGTAATCCTCATTTATAAATTTACAGTAACAATTAATGTTAATTTTTAATCGGTTAGTCAGGAGGAGACGCAATGGGAGGCAACTTTATCCAAGTTATTACAGATTTATCCGTTCGGAAAAAAGTTTATGGTCTGTTTGCTTTGATGTTTCTGGTGGTGGTTGGTTCGGGGTGGATCATCCAGGCCTCACTCGATTCAGCCAGCAAGGATACAGAAATCACCAATGCCTTGGGACGCCAACGAATGCTCAGTCAGGCCATGGGCAAATCCGCTCTGGGTTATGCTTCTTCTAAAAGCCAAAAGAAAACAATTGAACAGCAAATTTCCTCTCTGGATAAATATGTGACTCAGATGCGAGCCACCTATACCCAATACGTCGTAGACGCCGCAAAAAAATCAGGCTTGAGTATCAGTATGGATCCCACAAATGAAAGTCATCCGGCAATTCCCTATCCGGCAACCTTCACTCGACTGGTGAACGAAAGGATTGCGAAAGGGAATGACCTTCAAATAAATATCATTTCCGAAACTCCGATCAACCCTGCAAAGAGTCTTGCGAGTGATATGGATCGCAAAGCGAATACCTATTTAAAATCCAACCCGGATGAAATATTCAGTCAGGTATTTGAGGATGACGGAAAGTTAATGATGGCGCTTTACACCGCTGACCAGGCGTCATTGAAAGTCTGCGCCTCCTGCCATACAGCCATGATGGGACGACCCTTCCAAGTGGGAGATATGTTGGGAATTCGCAAATACAATCTGGTGTTTGCAAACGATCCAGCGGTAGGTCGGGCTGAATTGGATGCTACATTGAACGAATACAACACAGCGAAAGAGGTTTTCGAGAAAACCCTGAAGGCCGTTAAAGTGGGAGGTTCGTATCCTACCGATTTAACCCAGACCTCTTCAAATACTATCAACGCGATAGGGGAATCGATAGTCCAGAATTCTATCCTTGTAATTGAGAAGGTTTTTAATGAATTTTCAGGCAATGTGAACCTGATGCTGAATTCGGAAGTTAATTCGGACGCTTATCGCGAGGCGAAAGGAAAAATTCCCGATCAGGCAAATGAGCTAAGAAAAGTCAGTAATGATCTGGTTGGGATATATTCGAAAATCGCGGAAAAGAATCAGAATAGTATACGCTGGGCAGTAAATATCAGCAGTTTGATCATTCTGGTTTTTCTTATTGCAGTGGGCTATTTTCTGACCCGGTCGGTTATTCGCCCAATTACCAAAATGTCTGAGGTGTTGCAGGGTGCCTCTAAAGGAGATTTGAATCAGGAAAAATTGGCTACGCAATCAAATGATGAAGTTGGAGTTTTGAGCCAGTCAACCGACCGCTTACTGGCCAATCTTCAGAACTTTATTGCCCAATCTGAAAATATTCTAAGAAACTCCGGCAAAATGGACCACAACCTGGGTGGAGATTTTAAGCGATCCCTGGATGAAATGGCCAGGGTGGCTGACGGTGCCCGGAAAATGAACGAAGACAATAACCGTCGAGAACGCGAACGGAATGATGAATTGATGCAGAAGGTGGACAGCATCCTCGAAGTTGTGGATGCGGCGGCAGAGGGTGACTTAACCCGGACCATCTCAGTGAAGGGCGATGACGCCCTGGGTAAAATGGGTACCCGCCTGGAAAATTTCTTCAATGATCTGCGCCAAAGCGTCAAAGCGATTAATCAGAATGCGTTGGCATTGGCGAGTTCCTCCGAACAAATGACTTCGGTCAGTCAAAAAATGGCCAGCACGGCAGAGGAAACCTCGGCCCAGGCCGGTGCGGTTTCTTCGGCTTCCGAACAGGTCAGCAAAAATGTGGAAACGGTTGCCACCAGCTCGGAGGAAATGAACTCCAGTATTAAGGAGATCGCCCGGAATGTGAATCAGGCGTCGGACGTCACTGCCAAAGCCGTGGGCATGGCGAAGAAGACCAACGAGACCATTGCCGATCTGGGAAGAAGCAGTAACGAAATCGGCGACGTCATCAAGGTAATCACTTCGATCGCTGAGCAGACCAACTTGCTGGCCCTGAATGCGACTATTGAAGCGGCACGTGCTGGCGAGGCTGGAAAAGGTTTTGCGGTGGTGGCCAATGAGGTAAAGGAACTGGCCAGCCAGACGGCGGAGGCCACGGAGGACATTAGTAGAAAGATCATGAATATCCAGGCAAAAACCAGTGAGTCCGTGGAAGCGATTGGTGAAATTACCGAGATTATCAGCAATATTAATGAGATCTCCAATACCATCGCCAGTTCGGTGGAAGAGCAAACCGCCACCACCTCGGAAATCGGACGTAACGTGATGGAAGCCGCCAAAGGTTCCGGCGAGATCGCCAACAACATCACGGGCGTGGCGCAGGCGGCGGAAGGCACGGCTCAGGGAGCTTCCGAAACCCAGAAAGGAGCCATTGAGCTCTCTAATATGGCAGCGGAACTGCAGAAGCTGGTCGCCAGGTTTAAAATTTA
>Ga0224501_10001411_pt1 | contig 18646 bp, 17 predicted proteins | sample SF_Oct11_sed_USG_4_FD_169105 | JGI IMG/M metagenome (GOLD analysis project Ga0224501, IMG submission 169105) | Sediment microbial communities from San Francisco Bay, California, United States - SF_Oct11_sed_USGS_8_1 | ecosystem: Environmental > Aquatic > Marine > Sediment | place: USA...
GCCTGCCGCACCAAAAAAGACGCCCATTAAGGTATAGGGGATGGCCATAGCCTGCGTGTAAGTGAGTGAAAGACCAAAGGCTTTACCACGAGAGAGGTTTTCACCTTGACCCACAATAATGCTCGATAGAATTGGAACCATCGGTAGAACACAAGGCGTAAAGGCCAAACCAATGCCGAGCAGAACAAAATAAATAACAATTTCTAATAGCGATTTACCGCTCAGAAAATTTTCTACCTGCTTTTCTTCAGGCACATATTCATCGACAGCAACTTCTGCCACTTTTGTCTCTATTGAACTGTTCTCAATGCCAGCATTAGGAACTATCTTGTCCGCATAAAGCGTTATGGTTTTTTCTTCTGGCGGATAACACAATCCTGCTTCAGCACACCCCTGAAATTCATAGATAAAAGTAAAAGCTTCTTGATGGGCAGTAAAAGGAACACTGATTTCCAGATTATGATAATAAACTTCCACATCACCTAAATATTCATCAACCTTCTTTTTGCCTCTTGGAATATAAGCATCGCCTAAGGTCGCACCTTCTGCCTTAAAAGCGAAGCGACTACGATACATATAATATTCATCAGCAATTTCAAACTTGACGATAATTTCATCATCAAAGACATCCACTTGTTGCACAAAGGCATCATCTACCTCAAGAAATTCATTCTGTTGGGCAAATAGTGCACCAAAATCAACTTTTTCTTCCTCAGCCTTTAAATATCCACATGAAAGTGAAAAGGTAACAATTGTAAGTAATAAGGATTTAATTAACTTCATAATTTAACTCAATATTTAATTTTCAGGTGATTTTACACTGTCACTCAACCAGTTTAAATAATCTGGTGAACCATTGGTAATATCCAGAACAATAAATTCCGGAGTTTGATAAGGGTGAATATTTAACAGGGATGATTGTAACCGGTTAATACAGGATCTGCTGGTCTTCATCAACAACAAATATTCCTGATCAGTTTCTACCTTGCCCTGCCACCAATACAATGACTTGACCTTATCAATAATATTGACGCAAGCAACCAGTTTTTGTTGCAATAGTTGGCTGGCAATTTTTTCGGCTTCATGTGAATCATTGACAGTTGTAATACACAAACTGTATTGATCATTTGTCATGTTTTTGGCTCAAAGCATCCTAGTTCAAACAGGATGATAGCATTCGGTAGCGCTTTGAATAAAGTTTTGCGTAAAAGTTCAACAATTCTTTTGAAGGTGGTTTAACCAAAAAAGCCACACCGCCTGCCATCAATGCCAACTGTTGTTTTTCCAGATTTTCTTCTGCTGAAAGAAATATGATGGGTAGATGCATAAATTTTGGAATTTGGCGAATAACAGAAGTCAGTTCGACCCCACTACATTTCGGCATTTGCATATCCATAAAAATCACTTCCGGCTCAAACAACTCAACTTCCTTAAGCAAGGTGGTTGGATCGTTGACCAAGCAAATTTCAAAATCATCACTGGATAGTGCTTTTTCATAGAACTTGGCCTGTGCCCTTGAATCATCCATCACCAAAACACGATAACTCTCTTGCTGTGGACAATTTTGCATTTCAATCTGTTCAATAATTTTCTCAGCGTCTGCTGGCAAGGCAAAAAATCCGGTAGCAAAATTTCTTAGCGCTTTTATTCGATTTACCTGATCATCAGTTTGAGAAAAACAGATTAATGGTCTTTCAAGATTAACCACCAGCTTATCGTCACCCATTTCAATGCTTTTGAGTAAATCTATATCGACCAACATCATTTCTCTTTCTGGTCTGGTATTATGAAATGTATTGGCATCAAAATCATCATGTAACACAGTTTTGGTTACTTTCCCTTTCATTGCCTTTTCAATTTGTTCAAAAGATGATGGATTGTTTGTTGCAATGTGTAATGTCAAATCCTCATATTTCTTTTTGCCTACCACAGGATTAATCGCAGGCTTGGAAGTTTCTATTTCATTTGCTCTGTGAGCAATGCCTTCTTTTTCAAGGGAATTTGAAAAAGACATCAGGTTTTTGGAATATGCGCCCCAAATATCCCTGGTATCTGCCGAATCATATTGAGATAACGCCTGATTTAATTCACCCAAAAGCGAATTAATTTGTCCGCAATCCTGCTCCTGACACATTTCTCTAACTTTATTGACCTGAGATGCCAATGCCTTGACACGCAACACCTCAACATCCACAGATGTCATTTCATCCAATAGACGAGAAAATTGTCTTAATTTTACGGGTACTCTGCGAAGGAATTTGTTTTGCGCTTCACTACTAACTGAATTCGACATATATATTTACTACTACTGCGATTTACAACAAAATATTACAAGATGATTTATTAATGATAGCACGAACAAACCAACAATAATTTGAATCATTTTGCTTTATTTGCCTTCAATATTATTTTTTTATCAATTTAACAAACCGCTTATGCCAACAAAAATCGGTTCACGTGCTTTGATTCGTCATCTATACTGTAATAGATGATCAATTTAATAATACAAATATAATGGAATTTATCTGGATACTTTGTGCTTTTGCATTTGGGTTACTGTTTAAGGGGGCTAACCTCCCACCACTTATTGGCTATTTGCTAGCAGGATTTCTGCTTAATTTTTCAGGCGTTCAGCCAGAGGACAATCTTCAGTTAATTGCCAACATTGGAATAACGCTGATGTTGTTCACCATTGGCCTTGAGCTTAATACCAACGATTTATTCAAAACTGAAGTCTGGTTTTCAGCTACCTCTCATCTGATTCTATTTTGCACAATAGTATTGGTGACATTTCTTGCAGTTAGCTTTTTTGCCTTAAATTTCTTTACTCAGCTGGAATGGAAAACCGCACTACTAATATCATTTGCGCTGGCTTTCAGCAGTACTATCTGTGTCGTTAAATTATTACAAACACACGGTGAATTAAAAACGCGCCATGGCAGATTGGCCATTGGTGTATTGATAGTACAGGACATAGCTGCTGTCGTATTTTTGGTAGCCATCAGTCAATCCACACTTTCATACTGGAGTCTGATTCTTGTATTGCTTTGGTGGGCCAGACCATTTTTCGAAAAATTGCTGCAATATGCGGGTCATAACGAGCTACTACCTTTAGCCGGTTTTTTCTTTGCATTTGGTGGCTACGAACTATTTCAACTGGTTGGAATTAAAGGTGATTTGGGAGCGCTGGTTTTTGGCATTTTGCTAGGCAGTAGTAATAAATCTATTGAGCTGTCGAAATCCTTATTAAGTTTTAAAGATCTGTTTCTGATCCCATTCTTTCTGACGATTGGATTTGCAGCATTACCTGACTGGTCTATGTTACTGGCTGCTTTTGTATTGGTCACAATTTTATTACTGAAGTTTTTATTGTTCTTTTTTATCTTCGCCTTGTTGAAATTAAGAGCCAGAACTTCTTTTTTATCAGCTATGTTACTAGCCAATTTTAGTGAGTTTGGCTTGATTGTATTGGCTATTTCTTCCAGAAATGGTCTGGTCAATCAGGAATGGCTGGTCATTGTGGCGCTTGCGGTATCGCTATCATTTATTGTTACCAGCAGCCTTTATTCCTATGCCCACCAAATTTATACCCGACACAAAACTTTTATCAAACCATTCGAAACCAGATTAAGATTAAAGGAAGATCTTTATATACTACCCAATGATGCCAATATCATCATCATTGGAATGGGAAGGGTTGGTGTAGGCGCATATAAGGCTCTACAACAAATTCTTGGAGAAAAAATTTGGGGACTTGACGCCAATAAGGACCGAGTAAAAGATAAAAAGCGAATGGGCTTTCAGGTTTTTTCTGGTGACGCGGAAGATCCGGATCTGTGGGAAAGCCTGGATCTTAAATCAATCAGATTGGTTTTACTGACCTTGCCATCAACACTGGACAGCGAAAACATTACACGACAGTTAAGGCAAGCCAATTATCAGGGTAAAATTGCAGCAATCACAAGATATGAAGATCAGAAAGATAAACTGCTTCATATTGGGATAGATAAAGTTTTCAATTTTTATTCTGAAGCCGGAACAGGATTTGCTGAAGAGAGCTTGCAATTAATTGAGCATTATCATGATTATGGTAATAATTGGGATGAGGTTTTGGACGAAAAATAAATCATCGTAAAATCTGCTTTATACATTGATATTGCTTGCAAAATGATAGACTGCTCGGTATGATCCGCATCCCGTTTTAACGTGTATGGTGTTGATGCAACTTTATTTGATATTAATGAGGTTGGCATTAATGGCGATACGCACAGAGAGAGAATTGAAATGAAAGCTGAAATTCATCCAAATTATGAAAAAATTACTGCAACTTGTGCGTGCGGTAATAAAATCGAGGTTGGCTCAACCTTGTGTAAAGATATAAGTCTAGATATTTGCTCTGCTTGCCATCCTTTTTACACTGGCAAACAGAAAATTGTTGATACGGGTGGTCGTGTCGATCAATTCCGTAAACGTTTCGCTGCTCGTTCACTTAAAAAGTAAGCAACAACGAAATTATAAAAAAGACGCCAATTGGCGTCTTTTTTGTTTTAACTAAACCAGCTTCTAGAAAGATCTTCTACGATACTCTCTGTATTCCGGATCCCAGAAATTATCTTCCAACCTTTGTCTCAATTTTTCATCGGATAACCTGTATGCGACTCCATCGGCAATTGCTTGTCGTGCAACCGCGAAGGCAATTTTTAAACTAACATCGCGAATTTCATCCAGAGGTGGTAATAAATCATTATTTTTCCCCTTGACCAAAGGTGAACAGGTTGCCAATGCCTCACTCGCAGCCATAAACATATTCTCGGTCACATGACGTGCTTTGCTAACAATTGTTCCCAGGCCAACACCAGGGAATATATAACTGTTATTACATTGGGCAATGGTAATCTTTTTCCCATTAAATTCGACCGGATTAAAAGGACTTCCTGTGGCAACGATGGCGTTTCCTTCAGTCCAGTTAATAACATCAGATGGCAAGGCTTCAACTTTTGAAGTTGGATTTGATAATGGCAAAACAATTGGTCTCTTACAGGATTCATACATGGTTTCTACAACCTGCTGACTGATTAAACCTGCGACACCGGATACACCGATAATAATGGTAGGTTTAACCGCTCGGGTTAAATCCAGCAAATCAATGAATTCTGAATCACTCCAGCCATCAGTTTCTGCCTTGCTTTTTGCAAATTTAAGCTGAAAATCTCTTAGTGGCATATCTTCTGTTAACAGGCCTTTACTGTTGGTTAGGTAAATCTGGCTAACGGCTTGTTCTTCACTCAACCCTTCCTGTTTCATGTGCGCTACAATTTGCTCGGCAATACCACAACCTGCTGAGCCAGCGCCGGCAAATACAACTCGGTGATCTTTCAATCCTGTTCCTAATGCATGACATGCAGCGAGCAACGTGCCAACTGTGACAGATGCTGTTCCCTGAATATCATCATTAAAACAACAATATTTCTGCTGATACTTCTTCAATAATGGAGTCGCATTTCCCTGAGCAAAATCTTCAAACTGAATAAGAACATTTGGCCATCTTTCAGAAACGGCAGACAAAAACTCATCGACAAAATTAAAATAATCATCGCCGGTAATTCGCTCATGTCGCCATCCCATATACATGGGATCCTCCAACAGCTCCTTATTGTTAGTTCCCACATCCAAAGTCACAGGTAAAGTATAAGCGGGGCTGATACCACCACACCCGGAATAAAGTGCCAGTTTTCCTATTGGAATTCCCATGCCGCCTATGCCCTGATCACCCAAACCTAAAATTCTTTCACTATCGGTCACCACTATAACCTTGACGTTTTGTTTGGTTGCATTTTGCAACATGTCATAAATCTTGTCCCTGTCAGGATATGAAATAAACAAGCCTCTTTTACGACGATAAATTCGCGAAAAAAGCTGACAGGCTTTACCAACTGTTGGCGTATAAATAATGGGCATCATTTCTTCAAGATGACTGGTAATAAGCTTGAAATATAAAGTTTCGTTTGTGTCCTGTATATTTCTTAAATAGATATGCTTATCCAGATCATGCTCAAATTGACAAAATTGCTGATAAGCTCTTTTCTCCTGCATATCAATCGTTTCTATAGAAATTGGTAGCAAACCGTCAAGATTAAAATCTCGCCTCTCTGATTGGGTAAAAGCACTACCTTTGTTAAGTAAAGGTGTCTCTAGCAACATCGGGCCTGCGTAGCGAATGTACAATGGTCTTTTCTTTCGACTGGAAAAAGTCATGTGTATCCTTGTAACTTGTCTCTTTATTAATAAATTTTAGTCTATACGACTTCAAGAAACCAAATTATCAATAACTATTGTTGTATAGCAAGATTTATATTCAGTTTTTTCTATTTTCTTAATCTTAATCAAGTTTTCTGGTGTCAGCTTTGTCTTTATTCCGGCTTGCGATTAACTGTGACTTGCTTCAGAATAAAGCTCATTATTTTTAGCTGATTCTGATAATTAATTGATAAGTAACAATCCTGCTTCCTGTTATCTTGTAAAAGTGGCAATGCCTTTACCATTGCGGCATTTGTTCGACTATCAATTACCCTTAAATTATCCAATTGAGCCTAAACAAGGTATGAGAGTTTTGGCTCCTTTTGGCAAATCTGACAGAATTGGTATTATCGATTCAATCAGTATTGTTGAACTTTCAGATCCTTATTTACAGAAAGTCAAAACCATAACATCCATCATTGATGAAACCTCTTTTATACCTGAATCTTTAATTCAACTTTATCGATGGCTGTTGCAATATTATCACGGCTATTGTGGTGAGATATGGCAAACCATGTTACCCACAGATTTTCTCAGTGGTCAGGAAACCCGCATAGCCAGAGAAAGTGTCTGGAAAATTAGTGATGCAGGACTCAATGCATTAAATGAAAATCTAATCAGATCTTCTGCTGTCAAACAAAAAATGGCCCTGACCCAGTTGGCGCAAATGCCAAATGGTCTATCATCTCAGGCACTAACAGCTATAGATATTTCAAATACAACTATAAAAACATTAGCTGGTAAAGGTTGGGTAACACAGGAATTTACAACTGCGTCAAAACAATATCTGGTAAAACCCGAAAGCACACTTGAATTAACAAATGAACAATTAACGGCTGTTGAGCAAATTTCAAAATCGCTGGATCATTACCAGTGTCATTTACTTTTTGGTGTAACCGCTTCCGGAAAGACTGAAGTCTATTTACAACTAATAGAACAGGTTTTGAATAATGGTCGGCAAGCTCTTTTTCTGGTACCTGAAATTGGGCTTACACCTCAAACTGTTAAACGTTTTGAAAACCGTTTTGATACTGAAATTGCTTTGCTTCATTCAGGGATTACCAACAAACAACGATTTCAGGGCTGGCTCAAAGCTCAATCAGGGGAGGCCAAAATTATTATTGGCACTCGCTCCTCAATTTTTGTGCCCATGAAAAATCCCGGTATTATTATTATTGATGAAGAACACGATCTCTCTTTCAGGCAGCAACAGGGGTTTCGTTATTCTGCCAGAGATGTTGCCTTGGTTCGTGGTAAAATAGAGGATGTTCCGGTTATTCTCGGTAGTGCGTCACCGTCAATTGAAACACTATTAAACGTGCAAAGAGGCAAGGTCAATCAACTAAACCTCAAACATAGAGCTCAAACAACGCAATCCCTAAAATTTCGCATCATAGATTTAAAACAACAGGCAATGAATCAGGGGCTTTCTGTTGATCTGGTCAAAGCGATTCGTCAACATCTGAAAGAAAGAAATCAGGTGCTGCTATTTCTTAACCGGCGAGGTTACTCTCCTGTACTCCTATGTCACCAATGTGGTTGGAGTGAAAGTTGTAGTCGCTGTGATATCAATTTTACCTATCATCATCAAAGTCATTTTTTAAATTGCCATCATTGTGGGTCAAGTAGAAGAGCACCAACTGAATGCAGTAATTGTCATAGTCATGAAATGACGCCTGTTGGTATGGGAACTGAAAGACTGCAGGAAACGGTTTCTCAACTTTTTCCTCAGGCCAGAATTGCCAGAATAGATCGTGATACCACACAAAAGAAAAGCGCCATGAAAAATTATGTTTCAGCCATAAAATCCGGCGAAGTTGATATTTTGATTGGTACTCAAATGCTGGCTAAGGGTCATCATTTTCCAAATGTAACATTAGTAGCGTTGATTGATATGGACGGAGCGCTATACAGTGCTGACTTTAGAGCAACTGAATATGCAGCTCAACTGATAACTCAGGTGTCAGGTCGTGCCGGACGAGGAGATAAAGCTGGTGAAGTTATTATCCAGACTCATCAGGCAGATCATCCAATGCTGAAACAAATAATTGATCAGGGTTATCATGATTTTGCCAATCTGACGATTAATGAAAGAATTGAAACAGAATTACCACCCCACTCTTATGCAGCCATGTTTAAAGCGGAATCACACCAAAGTAAAGACGCAGAACAATTTTTAATGCAAGTGAAATCTGTTTTGCAACAAAATGGCAACAGTGTGTTTCTTGCAGGACCTGCACCTGCTTTTTATTTTAAAAAAGCGGGCAAGTATCGTTATCAATTATTTCTTCAATCAAATGAACGTAAACAGCTTCACACACTATTACAACAATCTATTACCAAAATTGATAATCTGAAATTGGCCAAACGGGTTCGTTGGCGACTTGAAATTGATCCGGTTGGTGATAATTAACGGTTTGACTATACCAGTTGATACAATCTATCTACTTCATCAATTGAGCTTATACTCACTTGCATATCCTTTAGCAATCCATCTTCAATACTGTAGATAACACCGTGAATGGTAAGGTGCGTTCCGTTATTCCAGGCATTTTGCACAATTGAAGTATGAGAAAGGTTTTTCACCTGCTGTTTTACGTTTAACTCGCACAACAAGTTTACCTGCGCTTTACTATCAGACAATGCATCAACCGCTTTCTTGTTTTCACGATAGATATCTTTTATCGAACGTAGCCAATTATCCACCAAACCATGCTCCTGAGATTCCATGGCTGCCATCACGCCGCCACAACCATAATGACCGCACAAAATAATGTCACTGACGCCCAAAACATTAACAGCATATTCCAACACAGATAACAGATTGAAATCAGTATAATTAACCAGATTGGCAACATTACGGTGAACAAAAACCTCTCCAGGCTGAAGCCCGACAATGGTATTGGCTGGAACACGACTATCTGAGCAGCCTATCCACAGATATTCCGGATTTTGCTGGTGGGATAGTTTTTCAAAAATACCCGGATTTTCTTTTTCAAACCTTTTAACCCAGGCCTGATTATTTTCCAAAAGCTGCTGAATATTTTGACTCATACCTTTATACCTGACTCTAAAATAACAACCCATATTATATTACGCAGGTAAATTGTGCCAATAGCTTGTTTACATCTTTTTTCAATTTAGCTCGCTATTTCATCTTTTAACTTTTTATTATTTTCCAAATGACTTATTATTTTGCTTTCAAACAATTGTAATAAAAAAATCTGGTGGTCGTGATGAAAAAAACATACAGTTTTATAATTGTTTCTATTTTGCTGTTAGCAAATAGCATTCTTCTGGCCGCTAATTATGATGACAGGAAGTGGATTGATGCTCTTCCCAAACCATGGACATTAACACCAAAACAAATTGATGAAATATTACCTCAATTCCATCAAAAGTTTCCTGACTTTAAATCCAGACTCAACGCCATAGCTCATTGGCGAATTGATACACCTTATCAAATTTTTAAACTGGGTGAAGCAAAACTGCCTGATACCGATCCAATTTTTCGCCTGGATGTTTCTGATTGCACAGGGCACATTCTTACCAGTTTAAGTTTGGCACAAAGCCAATCCTGGCAAGAAGCGGAACAAAACATGATTGCACTTCATTACAAAGCTGACAAGCAAGGAAATAAATATCCTGACTACAAACTACGCTGGCATTACACTTCAGATAGAATACTGAATCATCCTTCCACGCCTAATATTTCTGACCAAATTGCTTTAGAGAGTTTAATGACCTCGCAAACAATTACACTTAATCAGAAAGAAAATGGCAGCGAAAACCTAGATCTTGATTGGACTTTAAATGCCAATATTAAATACATTCCCAGCGCTCAAATAAAACCAGAACTTTTGAATAAATTACCAGCTTTGTCAGGCGTTGCATTTGTCAAACCTGACTATTTTAAAATTGGTGTTCTGGTCGCTCATGAGGGTATGGTGATAGATGGAAAGTATCTACTTCATGCCAGCCAGCTGGATGGTAAAACGATTAAGGTAGATTTTATGTCTTATTATTTCAACAATGACAAGCCGAGATTTGCAGGCATATTGTTATATGACTTTAAACCGCTTTAAATAATCAAAGAAAGTATCGATATTTTAATTGTTTTAAAATTAATAGTTTTTAAAGAAGGGCAAAAAATAAAAGGGCGACCTAAGCCGCCCCAGTAGTCTACACTTTCATCCGATGAAAAGATTGCTCCCTGCAACTTCCATGAATATCATTTCCTTGATACGAGCTTCCTGTCTCGCTAGTCCCTACAATCCAACGTCCTCCATGACGCTTAGTTAGAATAATAGTTTTTTCTGAAAAATTAGCAAGTAGGTAAATTTACCAAATATCTCCTTGTCTCCTGTCTCACAATATTTATCTAAAAAATATATTAAACCAAATCAATATCTTACAATTATGGAAAGTAATTTGTCAGACCTGACTTATCAAATAAACTGACAATCTCTTTCATGAAATGCAGATATTACTTACACAAATGTAAGAGATTTCTTACAAATAAAAATCTGTTTTTTTGAACTGGTTATTGTTTTTTTAACATTTTCGATTTTTTCGCCTGTAAATGAATCAAAATTTGCCTTACTTTTCATTTGATTCAAATCATCATTTCCTTATTGTTTAAAGTTATTACTGGAAAAAATCCAGTTTAACGACTATTACTTAGTTGTATCTTCTTAAACGGCCATAACAACCAGATTATGGATAAAGCAAATAAACTAATTTTAAACATTTCAATACTGGCTTTTCTTCTGTTGACAGGTTCTGTATTTTCTTTTATGCAAATGCCTTATTTTGCAGGATACACCTTGGTTGCGGCATTTGTTCCTTTTATTTTTTTATTTCTTGAAATAAACAGCCATACTGATAGCGATGAAGAAGAAATAGAAGTACAACCTGAAATTATTACTAAAGATGTGCTTTTGATAGAAACACTGGAAAGATTATTTCCACTATGGCAGAAACAGATTAACTCTTCAATTGAAGAATCAACTCAAGCCGTGAATGAGCTTTCAGCAAGATTTACTCAAATTATTGAAAGTATATCGACAACTGTTGATGTAACAGGTTCTGCTGCCAACTCAGGAGAAAGGTTTTCTTCACTGTCTTCTGTAAAAAAATCTTCTGATTCCATTCAATTTGAATTGGAAAACCTAAAAGACACTCTCATTCAAATGGCGCATGTAAAACAGTCTTCACTTGATGAAATTAACAAACTTTCCACATTTATGTCTGAACTTGCAAAAATGGCTGCGGATGTCGAGGCACTTGCAGAGCAAACTAATCTTCTGGCTTTAAATGCTGCTATTGAATCGGCAAGAGCTGGTGAGCAAGGACGTGGTTTTGCTGTCGTAGCTGATGAGGTTAGAAACCTGGCTACACAATCTAAAGAGACTGGAACCAACATACGCAAGAAAATTGATATTATAACAACGTCTGTCGACTCCATTCTTGATAATGCACTTCAATCAAGCGAAACAGAGCAGAAGATGAGCGATACCGCTGAAAAGGTTATTCACGAAGTTATATCACAGCATAAATTTACCACCTACACTCTGGCAGAATCTGACCAACTTCTGGTTAATATGGGAATGCAGGTACAGAAGGAAATGACTCACGTAATCATCAAACTTCAGTTTCAGGATAGAATGAGTCAAAAATTACAACATGTGGTAAATAATATTGCGACTGTAATAGAAAGTCTTCAGGTGGAATCCAACAATGAATCGGAACGACGCGATAACATAAGACACATGGAAGAAAAGATCAAAAGCACCTACACTACAGCTGAAGAAATGAATCAGCACGATGAGATGCTTTCAGGTCAAGCCAGTTCTTCACATGACAAACCTGACAATATCTCTCTTTTTTAGATAAAACTATTACAAACTTCCACTAATTTTTTTCCACTCATTAGAGCGCGCTTTAAACTCTGAATATGACTGATAAATACGCATTGAAAGCTCATCTGTTTCGCTCATCTCCTTGAGAAGAGCTTCTGACTCCTGTTTGAGTTTATCAAGAACATCCTGAGGAAATTTCTTTACAATAACGCCATGCTCTTCTACCAATATTTTAAGTGCCTGACTATTTTTTTCTGTAAATTCAGCATGCATTTCATTGTTGATCCTTAAACTCGCGGTTTTTACAATTTCCTGCAGATCAGCCGGAAGCGCTTCATATGCCTGCTTGTTCACAATTGCTTCTAGTGTTGGACCAGGCTCTTGCCATCCCGGATAGTAATAATATTTGGCCGCTTTATAAAACCCGAAAGCCAAATCATTATATGGCCCTACAAATTCTGCAGCGTCAATTCGCCCCATATCCAAAGCTGAAAATATTTCGCCACCAGCTATTAATTCCGGATTACCTCCAACTCGTTTGAACACTTCGCCACCCAAGCCAGGGATCCTCATTTTTAATCCTTGAAAATCATCAATGCTATTAATTTCTTTTTTAAACCAACCACCCATTTGCATACCTGTGTTGCCGCCAGGGAATGGAATAACATTGTGTGGAGCGTAGAGCTCTTTCCATAACTCCCAACCACCACCTTTAAGCAACCAGCCATCCATCTCATCAGGGCTAAGGCCAAAAGGCACGGCACAAAAAAACGATGCTGCCGGCATTTTGCCTTTCCAGTAATACGCTGCTCCATGACCCATTTGCACACTACCGGAAGATACTTCATCAAAAACCTGTAGGGCAGGAACCAACTCATTTGCGCCATAAACCTTTACTGTTAATCTGCCGTTGCTTAACTCTCCGATTAATCTTGCCAAATCTTCCGCGCCGCTTCCCAAGCCGGGGAAACCTTTTGGCCAGGTTGTCACCATGGTCCATTCAATAGGCTCAAAAGTCTCAATCTGTTCTTGAGTTTGCTCAGTATTGTTGTTTTTCTCTCCGCAACTGAACATAAAAACTGAAAACAGAACTAGAATGAATTGACTGATTTTTTTCATGGATATCTCCAATATCTTTTAACTACTCATTAGGTATCATATTAAACTGCTATTTTTTGACGTGCTTACCGCCATCCCATCCTTGTTTACTTAACACGCGTTGCCCCATATTTTTAGGTGTCACTTCAAGATCGGTTGCCATTGAATCATTCCATCTATTAAGAAAGCCATAAAGACAAACAGCGCCTAATATTTCAACAATTTGATTCTCGCTCCAATGCTCTCGCATTTTTTCCATTAATTGCTCATCAACCCCGTTGGGTACAGAACCTGCTGCAAGCGCATAATCCAGTGCCACTCTTTCTGCTGGCGTGTAATGTTCGCTGGTTTGATATTCCCAGATAGCGTCCAGCTTTTCCTGAGAAACACCATGAATGTTTGCGGCTACTAACGAATGCGCTTCACAATACTGACAACCTGCAGCTCGACTGGCAAAATGAGCAATTAATCGCATAAAGCCCAAGTCTACCTGATTATCCTTTGACATCACTGCCTTGGTCAAAACTCCAAAGGCTTTGACCATCTCCGGTTTACGTTGCATGGTCAATAAGCTATTAGGCACAAAACCCAGAATCCGTTCAAAAATAGCAAAGTCTTCTTCCAATTCAGGCGTTGCAGACTTATTCAATGGCTTCATATGTGCCATAGTAAAACCTCAATTCAGATTATTTTTTTAACCATTGAGCAATTTCTTTGGCATAATAAGTCAGCACAGCATCTGCTCCAGCTCGTTTGAATCCAACCATGGTTTCCAGCATGCATTGTCTTTCATCCAACCAGCCATTACGAACAGCGGCCTTCATCATGGCGTATTCACCACTTACATGATAAGCCATAACTGGCACCTTGAAGTTTTGCTTGATACGATAAATCACATCCAGATACGGCATCCCCGGTTTAACCATCACCATATCTGCGCCTTCATTAATGTCCATTGCGACTTCGTGAAAAGCTTCATCTCCATTAGCCGGATCCATTTGGTATGTTTTTTTATCAGCACTACCCAAATTTCCTGCCGAACCTACCGCGTCTCTAAATGGACCATAAAATGCTGATGCGTATTTTGCTGAATAGGCCAGAATTTTAGTGTTTACATGCCCTTTCATCTCAAGCGTTTTTCTAATAGCGCCAATTCGACCATCCATCATGTCAGAGGGCGCAACAATATCGGCACCCGCTTCGGCATGGCTCAACGCCTGTTTTACCAATACATCAATCGTTTTGTCATTTAAAACATAACGATATTCATCAATAATGCCATCCTGACCATGACTGGTGTACGGATCGAGAGCTACATCGGTAATAATACCTATTTGTGGAAATTTTTCTTTTATCGTTTTAATGGTATTTTGAACCAAACCATCAGGATTGTATGATTCTTCGGCCATTAAAGACTTCTTTCCATTATCAATCACAGGAAAAAGCGCAATGGCCGGTATTTTTAATTCAGCTATTTCTTCCATCTCAATCATTAGCTTATCTAATGTATTTCTTTCAACGCCGGGCATGGAAGCAACCGATTCAGTTTTGTTTTTACCTTCCAGCACAAAAACCGGATAAATTAAATCATCAACAGAAACCTTGTTTTCAGCCATCAAACGACGTGAAAAATCACTCGCTCGCATTCGTCTTGGTCTTTTGTAGGGAAACTTGCTTTGTGTGGTAAATTCAGCCATTTGATTTTCCTCTTCTATCTGTTTTAAACCTGAGTCTCTTTTAGGTAATTTAGTCTGGAATTTTCTATTTTATTCCAACCAATTTCTCGGTTTCAGAAAATACTCGGTTAATTTTTCTTCTGAACTGCCTGATTCATTTTTCCAATCATAATACCAACCTACATCAGCAGGCAATGACATTAATATTGATTCGGTTCTACCGCCGGTCTGTAAACCGAACAATGTGCCTCTATCATAAACCAGATTAAATTCAACATAACGTCCACGACGCATTTTTTGAAATGCCTTTTCACGCTCACCATATTCTGTTGTTTTTCTTTTTTCAACAATTGGAACATAGGCCTTGGTGTAATGATTGCCAACACTTTGCATAAATTCAAAAGCTGTATCAAAATCCGGCTCATTCAAGTCATCAAAAAACAACCCACCGACACCTCTGGCTTCATTGCGGTGTTTGATAAAGAAATAATCATCGCACCATTTTTTGTACTTATCATAAGCGCCTTCACCCAAGGGTTCGCAAGCGGCTTTCGATACCTGATGCCAATGTACGCAATCCTCATCGAAACCATAATAAGGTGTTAAATCAAAACCGCCACCAAACCACCAGACCGGATCGTGGCCGTCTTTTTCTGCGATAAAAAATCTGACATTCATATGTGAAGTCGGTACGTAAGGATTATGCGGATGAATAACTAATGACACCCCCATAGCCTGAAAACTTCTACCTGCCAATTCTGGTCTTACTGCAGTTGCAGAAGCGGGTAAAGACTTGCCTGCCACATGCGAGAAGTTGACACCGCCTTTTTCAAAAACTGCACCATCAGAAATAACTCGCGTAATTCCGCCACCACCTTCAGGTCGCTGCCATTTATCTACGATAAATTCTGCTTTACCATCAACACCTGACAATTCATTACAGATATTTTCCTGTAAACCTAACAGATAATTTTTGACACGATCAATTTCTATCATTTTATTCTCTTAATATTTTTCCACTTTGCAGATCAATTATTCTCGATGGAGGCTGTCCTCCAACATCGGCATCAACAATCATATCCAAAACATCACCCATAGAATTTCTAACCTGATTTGCGTTTATCAGCTCTTTTTCTCCAGACAAATTGCAACTGGTTGAAACCAAAGCTGACTGGCTCAATTCACACAAACTTCGCGCGACTGGATGCTGGGTTATTCTTACTGCAATTCTATCAGATCCACCGGTTAAAATTTCAGATATTCCCAACTTTGCCGGTAGCAACCAGGTCGTTGCTCTTTCAAAAGTTTGAGTAATCTTTTCCAGTTGTGAGTCGCTTAATGGCTGGATATAGTTTTCAGCTTGCAGAATATCACTCACCAATATTATCAGACCTTTATCTGGCTGGCGATTCTTTATCTGTAATATCTTGCTTAATGCTTGTTGATTGGCGGGATCACAGCCCAGGCCATAGACTGATTCTGTGGGGTATGCAATAACGCCACCCTGAGCGAGGGTCAGGATGGCCTTTTCAATTTGCGATTGTTCAATCAAATTAGTTCAATGTTTGTTGAAGTGCTGCGTTTTTGGCTATCACTGCATCCGCGTTAGCTTTTCTATCATCAGCAACAGTTTTGGCAATCGCCTCATCAGCAATTCCCAACATTTGCGCAGCAAGGTAGGCAGCATTTTTTGCACCCGCTTTACCAATGGCAACCGTTGCAACCGGAACACCTGCTGGCATCATCACCGTAGAAAGTAAAGCATCCTGACCTTTTAAAGGGCCACCATCCATTGGAACACCGATGACCGGACGAGTAGTCAAACCTGCAACCGCACCTGCCAAATGAGCCGCTAGTCCGGCAGCACAGATAAACACTGCACAACCACGAGTTTCAGCATCCTTTACATATTCATGTGTGGCTGCTGGTGTTCTATGGGCAGATGTGACTCTGACTTCAGCTTTAATACCCAATTCTTTTAGAGTATTGTAGGTGTTTTCCATGACTGGCCAGTCTGAATCTGACCCCATTAAGATAGCAACAAATTTTTCGCTCATTAGATTACCTTGCGTTAATTGATGGATAAAAAACGTGCAAGATCTTATCAAATCTGGTTTTAAAAGGGGAGTAATATCGACCCTCGTATATCGAATAAATTGATATAAAATGTAAACTTCATATATCAATGTCGTAAAGATGGCGTAGACAAAATAATTTCTGAACAACATACTGATACAAAATACTAATCTTAAACTTCATAAGGGCCATCATATGGACATCAAATTAAACTCAACCAAAATCAAAGATCTTAGAAACCAGCATGCCTGGACTCAAAATCAACTGGCAGATGTTTCGGGATTGAGCCTAAGAACAATTCAACGTATCGAGTCAAATGGATCATCCTCCATTGAATCCGCAAAATCTTTGGCTGCTGTGTTTGAGATTAAAGTCGAAGATATTAAAAACCATAAATACAATTTATTTAAACAAAAAGCCATGATCGCTTCTACATTTATGTTGTTAATTTTATCTGGTTTATTTTTGTTACCAGCAAATGTCCAACCGATTATGGTTGACCTTGTATTGCTATCTGAAAATAAAGAATTGGCCAATGTCCAACTGTTAAACGAAGAAAACAAATCAAGTGAAATGATAGTAACCAATGAAATTAAAATAGAGGTTAAATCTGAAATAACCCATGATAAAAAGATAAAAATTTCAACCTGGCTTTACAACATATCTAAAGGTAGGCATACTTTGTTGGCTACACCTACAGTCATTACCGAGCATCAACAAACAGCAGAAATACGGTTTGATCAATATGTTCTATTTTTAACGCCTAATTTATAAGCTCTAGACAATTTGTTTATAATAAGTAAACTGGCCGAATAATATCAATCTGTTCAAAATAAAAAATGCCAACAATTTTCACTCACCCTGTAATAGCAGTCGGATTATCTCCCTGGTTTAAACAAATCAGAGACTCCAGATTGCTTTTGTTTACAGGAATAGTTTTAACTGTTTTGCCTGATGCCGATGTCATCATGTTTCGCTTTGGAATTCCCTACAATCATTTATTTGGACACAGAGGCTTTACTCACTCCATCTTTTTTGCGCTTATAATCAGCGGGTTGATTACCTGGTTTTTTGTTCATCGTCACCAGTTAAAATGGGTACCGGTTTGGCTATTTTTGTTTTTATGTACCATGTCTCACGGTCTACTGGATATGTTAACCAACGGCGGTAAGGGCGTGGCTCTGTTCTCGCCATTTAGTAATGAACGATTCTTTTTTGATTTTCAACCAATCGAAGTTTCGACTTTGAGTATCAGACGCTTTTTAGATGGTCAGGGGGTTAAAGTTATTCTGACCGAACTGAAATGGATTTGGCTGCCCTGTCTTTTTGTGTTTGTTTTCGGTTGGTTGTTGGCAAGAGCTAAAAGAGCCAGTCAAGATTCACAATAAAGATTAATGCTATTTAGCTTTGCAATCACAATAAAGAAAGTCATTAATTACGATTAAATTGAGCCTTCTGTTTTTTTCTGGTTTCAGGATTAATGCGATTTAATAAATAAAACTTAACACTTTCACTTTGCTCGATGGTAACGCCCAATTCATCAACCACTTTCACTCTTACTGAATGGTCGCCATACTCAACATTCTCAACTGTCACTTTAAAACCGCCAGACTCATTTTCCACTTCTTTTCCATCCAA